>ENA-OWPA01000422-OWPA01000422.1-bioreactor-metagenome-genome-assembly--contig:-NODE-422-length-59265-cov-17.171977_pt1 | contig 59265 bp, 44 predicted proteins | sample MGYA00238139_ERZ651803 | MGnify/ENA primary metagenome ERZ651803 (study PRJEB26909, sample SAMN07631231) | bioreactor metagenome | isolation source: Switchgrass digestor | place: USA: Dartmouth...
GTTTCCCCCATTGTGCAATATTCCCCACTGCTGCCTCCCGTAGGAGTTTGGGCCGTGTCTCAGTCCCAATGTGGCCGGTCACTCTCTCAAGCCGGCTACTGATCGTCGCCTTGGTGAGCCATTACCTCACCAACTAGCTAATCAGACGCGGGCCCATCTCATACCTATACAATATTTAATCGCTGCGCCATGCGGCACTACGATCTTATGCGGTTTTAGCAGCCGTTTCCAGCTGTTATCCCCCAGTATGAGGTAGGTTACCCACGCGTTACTCACCCGTCCGCCACTAAGTTATTACCATTCCATCCGAAGACTTCATGATAACAACTCCGTTCGACTTGCATGTGTTAGGCACGCCGCCAGCGTTCATCCTGAGCCAGGATCAAACTCTCATGTTTAAATCTTTGACCCAGCTTCTCTTGCTGGTGTTCGCATCGTTTCTTTATAGAAACATTATTTTTTAAGAAATGCCATACCCAAGAGCTATTCTCTTCAGTTTGCATTTCATTGAAATAAATTCTCTTTGGAATCTTCAGGGTTGTTTCACTGTTCAGTTATCAAGGTTCAACATGAATTCAAACTTTTATTTTTGTTGAATTCCGTCAACTTTTATAAGTCTATCATATTAATTATATTATGTCAACCTTAATTTTATTATTTTTTATCTTAGTTTTTTCTTTGAGATTGGCCTTTAATTGATCGTGCCATCTCACATTCTGTATTGTTTATACTCAAATGAATCAACTCATCCTTTGGTGTGCATGAAGAATCCAAGCAAGCTTTGTAATTAGAGTATATACCCTGCTACATATCCTCATCGTCAATATCCTGTGCATTTATGTTTAGAGTATGCAGGGCTCTTCTCTTTCTTCTGGCCTCTTCGGAATACTGCATAATATAATTTTTAATTTCACCGGCATTTCTGATATGCAGAAGTGTCAGCTCAGGATGAGTGGTGTCACCTGTATAGCAAGTAATCGTTCCCAGCTTGAAAAGACGCTCTGCAAGGCTTCTGGTGAGACGTACATCCTGTATCTTATACATATAGCAGTCATCCTCGGTAATATTAAGAAAGCCGGTTGTAATTGTAATCTTTTCTTCATCTATAGTATATTTTGTGAAACTAAGAGGCAATCCAAAGAATTTAACTCGCTTTTTTTCAACATAACCCATTTTATTATCCTCCATGCTGTAGGAATATAATCCTTCATCTCCACAGGGATGACTTCCCGTAGTTTCTAGTTCAGCGGAATGAGCACTTTCTTTTCACCATTGGAAACAGTCAGCTTCATTTTGCCTGCCTCTGTTGTCTTTGAAATCTGATATATCAACACTGCTTCGGTAGCTGCTCCAGGCTCCAGGGTTATATCAATATACTGCAAATCATTCTCTAAAACTGTAAACCAGGGCTTATCAATCCGGCTTCCGGCCAGCTCCAGCTGATATGTGATTTCAGTATCTGTAAGATTCAGATTCTTTTTTTCACTTGAATTATTTTTTATAATAAATCTGATAACCAGCAGTTGCTTTCCTTCATCAGCTTCTACAAAGAAGTAGGCCCTGTCATAGTTTTCAGGATAGGTATCAGTAAGCTTATAATCCATATAGCTTATGTCAAAATCAGCCTGTCCTATTATTTCAGTCAGAGAATATGTATTTTTCTTATCAGTCTCGGTGGCTTTATTGTCAGCCTCATTGCTCTTTTTGTCCGATATATTGCCGGAGGTATCCGAAGCATTTGCATTATCATTTTTTTTCTTATCTATTTCATCGGTCTGCCTGCCGGTACTGTCAGTTTCTTCAGCAGCCTGAATGGACCTTAGCGCCCTGTCATAGTTTGCATCATACTTCAAAAGCAGACCCGCCATGTACTCCGCCAATGCATCAGTCTGTTCCTGTGTGATTTCAAGCTTTTTTACACAGCCTGAGAATGCCATTAATGAAATTACTATTAATAAAGTTAAAATCAGACGTTTCATTCGTAACCTCCCTGTTAACTATCTTTCGCAGTTATCCTCCATGATGAATTGTCCGGCTGATTATAATCTTATCACTTTTTACAAATTTCATCAACTAAAAATAACGGAATCGGCATAGTCCTTTTAACCCTTTATGCCAATTCCGCAAAACAGACCGACAGCCCGATTTTGCACATTTTGTGTTCCAGCCTGTCTTTCAACCAGCACTGCTACATCTTATTGCTGGCGTCCAGCTCAAACCAGAATTCCACACCTGTGTTACGGTTTATAACACCACATTCTCTGTTATGGGAGTTCATAATGGCTTTTACTATAGAAAGACCTATACCGCTGCCGCCATATTCCCTGGTTCTGGCCTTGTCCACCTTATAAAACTTATCCCAGATTTTATCCAGCTCTTCCTCCGGAATATTTTCACCTGTATTAAATACCGCCACCCGAACGACCTCATCCCTTTGTATAAGCTTTACCTCGATTATCCTGCGACCACCAACATGGTTAAGGGCATTGCTGATATAATTGGTTAATACCTGCTCAATCAAATATTCATCGGCCCAGACATATATCGGGTCCTTATGCTCGTAGATCAGGGTGACCTCTTTTTGCCTGAACAATATCTCGGTTGATTCCAGAACAGCCTTTATAAGAGCCGTAATGTCAAAACGCTCTATATTAACTTGATTGCTGCCAAATTCCAGCTCATTGAGACTCAAAAGCTTCTTTACCATCTGATTCATCTTGCTGGCTTCGTCTATGATAACCTCGCAATAGAAGCTCCTGCTTTCCTCATCCTCATTAATATTCTCCTTGAGCCCTTCCGCATATCCCTGGATAAGGGCAATCGGCGTCTTAAGCTCGTGGGAAACATTTGAGAGGAATTCCTTACGCATGTCATCTATTTCCTTCTTTTTCTGTATATCAAGCAAAAGCTCATTATTTGCCTGCTTCAGTTCGGATATTGCCGTTTCCAGCTTGTCAGAAAGATGATTGATGCTCTTTCCCAGCTCACCCAGCTCATCCTTGGTCTTTACCTTATATTTTACATCAAACTCCAGCTCGGACATCCTTTTTGCTATTTCGGACATTTCAAGAATCGGCCTGGTAAACTTGCTGCTGATAAAAAACATAATAACCGCCCCAACTATTGCTACCGCAATACCAATATAGGCCAGAAATTCATTTGCAAGGGCAACACTCTCTTCTATACTTTCTTTATTGGTCCGTAAAATTATCAGGGTGTCGGGCAGCTCACCGGAGCTGAACTGACTTTTTGTACCGTTTTGGCCATTGTCTGTACCGGAGCTTTTAATCCGGAACAATCCCACCAAATCTATATAATTTGAATCCGTCTGAAGATCGTAAAGGCTATAGATGCTGTAATATTCAGTATCTACCAGCATTTTCACATCCCTCATATATGGATTGGTTCCTGGAAACCTATAGCCCATAACCTGAAGCAGCAAATAATTGTACTGCCTTTGGCCGAACTCCTCCTGAGCAGGATAAATCAGGGTATAGTTTTCACTTAAAACATTAATGTCTATATTGTATTTGGTTGCTAGCTGCTCTATCTTTTTCAGATCCTTATCGGACAGATATTGAGCCGAACTGCTCCCGTGATATATGTCAACTATCTCGTTGTATGCATTTTCCAGATTGCTGATTTTATGCCTGATATAATAGCTGGACAAAAAAGTATTATTGATTATCCAAATCAAAAAAATGATCAATGCCACCATAGCAGTAAGCAGCATTGTCATTTTAAAGCGGATCGAATATCTCATTAATTCACCTCAAATTTATAACCGAGTCCCCAGATAGTCTTAATATACTCTCCCTTGGGTCCCAACTTGCTTCTGAGCTTCTTTACATGAGTATCTATCGTTCTTGCATCGCCATAGTAATCATAGTTCCATACATTATTGAGTATTTTCTCCCTTGAAAGGGCTACTCCCTGATTTGTGATAAAATAGCTCAGCAGCTCAAATTCCTTAAAGCTTAGATCAATACATTTGTCATCCACCTTAACCTGATGTGCCGCCCGATCAAGGGTGATACCTCCCACCTCAATCGTGCCCTCATCAATAGCATTGGTTCTTCTAAGCACGGCCTCTACCCTGGCGACCAGAATCTTGGGACTGAAGGGCTTGGAAATGTACTCATCCACACCCAGCTCAAAGCCCATCAGCTCATCCTTTTCATCACCCTTTGCTGTCAGCATAATTATAGGCACCTTGGAATACTGCCTTATTTCTCTGCACACCTGCCAGCCGTCCAGCTTTGGCATCATAACATCAAGTATTATTAAGGCTATATCCTTCTTTGAAAAAAATATATCCAATGCCTGCTCACCATTTTCAGCCTCAATAACCTCATAATCCTTCCGGACCAAAAAGTCTTTGACAAGCTTTCGCATCCTGCTTTCATCATCCACAACCAAGATCTTCAGCTTTTCCATTTGCCCATTATCCTCCTCTCCGGGTAAATAAAATGCTACCGATGCCTTTCCAAAGCCCGGTTCGTTCAGCAATCAACTTCTTACTAAACTGGGTAATGATGGTAATCCTATTGTCGTAAAGCACTTCACTTAAGCTTATATGTACCAGCCTAATATCTTATTTTCTTTTATTATAAACTCAGTTTATGAATAAATTGTGAAATCAATCCTGATTAAGTGCCGCCTCTTTTTGCCTGATGGTTTTCTCCCTGGCCTCCAGCTCCTCGGCCCAGGCGGCATATTTATTCAAAATCTCATTTTCAATATCTGTATAGGAGTTGTCCTTTGCAAAGAGCGATATTAAAAGCATCGCTATTATTATTAATATAAGGAAAGCATTTATAATACGCGAGCTGCGCAGCTTGCTTTTGAGTATATTAGCCTGCTCTTTGTATCTGTTCTCAGCCTCCCGGCTGATTGCGGCAGAATAAGGCCTTGATCTGCCGCTTTTCTCCACACGAATGCAGGGCAGACTATTTTCATCCACTTTCTTTTGTGCCAGAATGCGATTCCTCAGCTCTTTTAAAAAGTCCATTCCAACTACAGTTCTGAAGGTCTGCCTTTCTACCAGCTTGTTATACAGCTTTATTACTTTATTCAAATCAGACAAGTCTGCATTGGCCTTGATATATTCAACAGAATCTGCTTCTTTTTTTGCTTCCCTGTAATCATATTCATCATTAAAGACGTATCCACCTACCCTGTAGGATTTATCGTTCATAAGCTATCCTCCTGCATGACAAGCCTTTGTTAATTGCGGCTTTTGCTTGCTTCAAGCCGAAACATTTCATTTACATTAATCTACAGAACTTTTTAATATTCTATCTGCTTTTAATGTACCACATAGTAGATTTTATAGCAATATTACCCACAGACCTAAAATACATCCCATAGTTCCTAAGTAAATCGGTGTTTTACTGTTCCACAGCAATCAGCCTGTAATCGGTAATATCTTCAAGCACCTGATATCCAATCTTTTCATAGGACCTTACCGACAAGGGATTTCTCCTGTCCACCATCATGGTGCAAAATTCATTGCCCTCATCCAGCAATGCCTTGCTGAGGTAATACACATTGGCGGCGGCATATCCCTCGCCACGGTATTCCACAGGTGTATAAACATATGAAAGCAAAACTCCATTAACCAGTTTTCTATCCTTTATCACCATGGATACTATCATATCATCCTTCTCAAAGAAATAAACTTTATTTTCATTTATATACTGTGCTGCTTTTTTCAGCATTGCCTCATAGTCCATTTCGCTGGATTTTGCCTCCAGCTGGGATTCAATCATCCAGTCCGCCACCAGATGAGCTTCATCGCCCCTTGCCAGCCTTTGGTTTCCTTCCGCCAGCTTTACTTCATTAAGGCAACGCAGCTCCATAATATCCATTTCTGTCGTTTTTACAAATGCCCCTTCCACCCTTTTGGTATATTGTTCGATAAAATGCACACACAGCTCATTGCTTCCCCTTATTTCACCTACCAGGAAGCCATCATCCGCCAAGTAATCAGCAAGTGTATGCACTGCTTCCACATGCTTTTCTTTACCGGCAGCAAAAAGCACCAGGCCATGCGTAGCAGTCATTTTGCAAAACAGCAAATAAACATCATCATCAACTACGCTGCCAAAGCTTAAATCAATTGCCCCGGTTTCCATGACCACAAAAATATAGTGTAAAAGCGACTGACAGGCCGCTTCCCTCTCCAGCAGAATTTGCCTGTATTGATTATAAAATGCGTTCGCATCATAAAATTCTATTACCCTCATCACTATCCTCCTTAAAACAGCATATTATTAATTTTCCCGTATTTACCTGTTTTAAACTGATTTATCGTAAATATGCCGAGCTCAGATAAGGATGAAAAAAAAGCATCTGCAACAATTGCAAATGCTTTTTAGTATGTTTTTTATTTATTTGTTATTCTTCTTTTTTGAAGCCAGAACAGCTCCACCGATAACTGCGGCTCCGCCGGCAATAGCTAAAACTATCAGGGATGTATCAACATTTTTTGTATCTGAATCCAACTTTACCGGAGCACTTTCAGCCGCAAGCTTTCTTAAGAGCTCCGTCTCCTCCGCATCGGTCTCAACGCCTATGCTGGTAATCTGTATCTTTAATTCATCATCTGAGCTTACAGGCTGATTCGGATCTGCTATTTCATTTCTGCTTGCCAAATCAGAATCTGTTGCCGCAAGCGCATCCTCAGCAGTATCTGCCATAGTGGTATAAAAAATGGGTTCTTCAACAGGCGGAACTGCCTCATCTGATGCAGCATTGCCATCTGAGCCACCGCCTGACTCGACAGTCTCTCCTGAGCCGCTGTTGGCCATACTAACCCCTTCATCAGGTGCAATAAGCTCCTCACTATCCATCAAGGTTCTGATTACAGACTCATCTCCAGCTATCTCAGCCTTCTGATCTGTAGGAAACTGTGCAAATACAATATTTGATGATAATAATGCCATTCCAAGTCCCATTACAACCGCTTTTTTCAGATTTGCCCTAAACATCTTTTTACCTCCTAATACTTAACATTAATTTCAACAATTTTTATACAACAAGCATATCGTCGACGATAACCTTTTGCTTGTACAGAAAGCTTCTTATGCCTGCTTTCCGTAGCAGATTCTTTTCTTTAGCTGTTACATCAATTAGACGCCGACCTGAAAAAAACAGTTGCATTAAAGGTATGGGAATTTTGCCTAATTCGGAAGCTTATTTCATATAATTATATGAAATTAAATGCATCATTCGCATGCAGGATTGGTGCAACGCAATATACACAATCAGGATTGGAGGAGTTATGGGGAATTTATCGGAAGATATTGTAATGTTTGAACACAGGTTTTGGCTGCAGATAATGGGAGATCATGCAAGAATAATATTTCTCTCCCTGGCGCCAACGGAATCGGAATACATAATGACAGCACAGAAATTCATTATTTCACTGGATGAGCTGCTTAAGCAAGCCCATAAGACGCTTACACCGGAGGATATCCTCAAGCTTAACGAGGACGCCCTGGCCCTTATTAAGCTTTTGCGGGAATTCAAGCTTGAGCTGCTTAGAATGTCCCTGAGCTCGGATCTGAAGTCGCATTTACCTCCTACTTTTATTAATGATATGGTTAATGAGCTTGAGGAGTATTATCTTGTGCTCAAAACAGTCATAAACGGCAAAAGGCCCCTGTTTCACCCTCTGCACTACCATGTATTATGGTTGTCGGATTCAGTAGGGCATGCAGCTGCGGTAAGCTCATCACTTGATCCGGCTGAAAAGGATGCAATAGTAAGGGCTTATGATTATGAAATGCAGTTTAATGAACTCTTTTACAAGGCATATATATTGAAGAGTTGCCTAAGGACACAGCTGAAGCAGTTTTCTGCCCTGGAACGGCTGAATAACGAGGCCGGTATGATTGCTGCAGACTTTATGGGCTTTCTGGATAAGATAAGAGATCAAAGAATGGATCAAAAGATTCTGGGTAGCTTGACTCCCTTAATGGCGGATCATATGTCCAGAGAGGCCTGCTATTATCTCTGGAAGCTCTCCCAGGCTAGTGAAATCATTCGCAGGCCTGATTGTGACCCCACAAGGCCCAGACTGGAGGCATAATTACCAGCGCTTATGTACTCTGTCCACAACAAGAAGATAAAACACACTGCCTGTCAGCAGGATAATGCAGACTACCAGCACATTCACAGCATACGGATAGGGCCTGTCCAAATTTTCGTGACTAATATGCTTTACTAATATACCGATATAACTCCAGATAAATGTCAGACAATAGGCTATATCCTTGTTAATAAGGGTCTGTACCAGGGCAATAACAGTAAGTGATGCAAATATCAGAAGCGAAGATATCTCATGGGGTAAGCCGAGAATTCTCCAGCGAACGCTATACATTAAAACAACAAGATTAATAACTGTAGTCATGCTAATCCAGGCATATAATATACTGAAGGGCAAACGAATACACAGCCTGTCCCTTGCAGACAAATCCTCCCTGGAAATATTTCTGCTTACGCAGCCCAAAAAAACAGTCACTACAAATATAATCATGGTGGACAAGGCAAAATAATCATACAGCCAGGCAAATATCCATACGAAGTTAATTACGCAATAGGAAATGAAGCTTATGCGGACGAGAGACAGTACCTTGCTGCTGATTAGACTGTTGTCGGGTAGTATATACTGATAGATAACAAATGATGCTAACAGAAGGTATACCGGGAGCCATATAATAAAGGTAAATTTTGAGGGTGTGAAGAAGTTCGGATAGTAAGCAGCAACCATGGCCACATTTCTGCCATTTATAGGTAGCGCTAAGGATATTGCATTTAATATAAGCATGCAAAAATAGATGATAACAACAGAGCGCTTTAAGAAAGACTCTTTTCCACCCATGCATCCCCCACCTGACTTCATAAAATAATTCAAAATAGTACAAAAGTACTATTTTTTCTATAGTAAGAAAGTACTATAGCCTTATATTTTTGTCAATAGTTTATTTTTTTGGTAAAATTTTGAGACTGCCTACTCGTTTTATTATTTCACATAAATACTAAAAACACAACATAAACTTATATAAAAAATAATGCTATAATTTTTATTCAGGAGCTATTATGGAATTCCAACAGAGTCAGACCTATAAAAATTTATTGAACGCGTATCAGGAGAAGCTGAAAAACAGCACCTATTTCAGCATCTGCACCGACAGAGCAGTTAATGAAAATTACATAGAAATTTCAAATATATTTAGTACGGCTACCAGAAATGAAAAGGAGCATGCCCGTATTTTCCTGCGCATTATAAACAATGGTCAAATCCCGCCCACAATTGAGAACTTAAGCGCTTCGATAAATCTGGGTTTGGAGGCGGCCGAGCGTTTCCGCCAATATGCCCAGACCGCCCAGGAAGAAGGTTATACCGAGATAGCGGCTCTTTTTAACGGCATAGCCAACATAGAATTAAACCATAATCTCCAGTTCCAGACTCAATATACAAACCTTCTGAATGACCAGGTATTTTGCAAGCCGACCAGCAGGCTGTGGATTTGCATGCAATGCGGCAACATCATGAGTGGCTTGTGTGCCCCTGAAAGATGCCCTGTTTGCGGCTTTCCTCAGGGCTATTACAGGGTTTACAGCAATTCATAAGGCGAAAGCCAGTGTCTTTTGCGTCCGGGATAGTACCTGCTTCATCCATACAGTATTTAACGTGACGCAAGATAGCGTGCATAATATTCGTCGTAGGTCAGGCCGCTCTTAAAAACATCAGCAGCCAATCTCTTGCCTAGATACCTGAAATGCCAGGGCTCATAATTATAGCCTGTTACTTGCTCCTTGCCTTTGGGATACCTGAGTATAAAACCATATTTGTAGGAATTGTCGGCCAGCCATTTTGCCTCAGGTGTATCAGCAAAGCTTTCCTCCAGATCATTGATGTCCACTGCAAGGCCGGTCTGGTGCTCACTATGACCTGCCCTGGCTGATACCTTATCCCTCATAGCCTGATATTCCTCCTCAGTTTTTTCCGGAGTCTTGTATCTGTTATACACCTCCTGCTGATATGAGAAGCTTCTGTAGGCAGAAACCGCCTTCAGGCCAATTCCTTCAGCCAAGGCATCCTCGCACATTTTCTCAAATGCCAGCCTGGCATAATGCCTCAGCTTGAGCCCATCCGGATTAAAGCGTTGATCTATTACCTCCAGATCCTTAGGCTCATACCCGTCTGACAGCTGCCGATATTTATTAACCAAAACCGTCAGCTCCGACGGATTATCTATCAAATAAACATTTGAATAATGAGCTTGATCCAATCCGATATTTACATGCGTGATAACATCCAGCCATGAAAGATTAGGATTTTTTCGCTGATAGCTGTTATAGCGTTCCAGCCTGCCTACATGAAAAAAAGGAACATAAGCTGACTTTTGCAAAATAATCACCTCCTTATGATTAGTATATAAATATTCCATATAAAAGGTACACCCTTTCCGGTGGGCTTTTTTATTCAGGATTTTTCAAACAAGAATTCAAAAAACATATTATAAAAGAAGCCTGTATATGGATAGGTCACTCCATTATACAGGCTTCTTTTTTTAATTTCTTTAATATAGCTGATAATATTCAATTATTAATTTTGACCTAATCAGCTCTTTTCTGTCATGATGTCAGTCTGTCTTAATCGTAATTTATCAATCCGACTTAAGCTCCATTTAGTCTGTAAACAGCTGGGTCCAGTAATATACTCCGCCGGATTCATAAACGCCGATTCCAACCTTGCCGAAGCTTGACTTCAGGATGTTGGCTCTGTGACCGGGTGAATTCATCCAGCCGTTAACTACCTCCTGAGGTGTTTTCTGCCCGTATGCGATATTCTCGCCTGCCGTTCTATATGAGACGCCGTACTCTCCTAATACTGTAAAGCAACTTGATCCATTGGGTCTGGTATGGGAGAAGGTTTGCTTAATCTCCTGCGCACGCTTGTTGGCTGCTGCAGTTAAGGTTGAATTGGTTGTAAGGGCCGGCAATCCCGCCTTTGCTCTTTCAACATTAACAAGTCTCAATACTTCGCCGGCATAGCTGCTTAAGCTTGTTTTGCTTGCTGTGTTGCCTGATCCTGAAGAAGCAGGCTTGCTTGTCTGTGAGTTTGCAGGAGCAGGTGTTGCTGTCGGCAGCTTTGAAGGTGTTGTTGCACCTGTATTGGAAGGCTTGCTTGTAGCCGTGTTTCCGGAGGGTTTATTTACATTTGCCAATATATCCTCCAACGACTTGGCATTTTGAATATTGCCTGCCGATATATTGTAGCCGCAGCTGTTCAGCACCTTCACTACATCGCCTACAGATTTGCAGTTTGATAGATTGATATTGCCGTAATAAACCTGCCCGTTTACAATTCTGCAATTGTTTGCATCAAAGCTTGCAGCAGGGGTAACCTGTGTCGGGGCCTGGTTTGTTGCGTTTGCATCATCGCCTGCCTTATTGGCTGCCTGAGTCTTGCTGTCAGCCGGCTGCTTATTACTTTTTGCATTCTTTGCTGTAGTTACATTGTTCTGAAAATTATTAATAGCTACATTATTATCATTCTGCGTACTTACGCTGTTTTTCTTTTCGGTAGCTTCAGTGTTACCTACTTTTGCTTTATTGTTATCGGTGATAACCTTATCTGTATCAGCAACTTCTGCTGCATCTGCATCAGCTTCTGCTGCATTTGTCTGATTGTCACCGTAAAGACTCTGATTATTGTCTATATTTTGAATATCCTCTACTGTATCAGTAGCAACATAATCTGCATTTGAATTTAAAGAATTTTGGTTTAATCCAAAAGCGCCTAATAGTGACAACACTAGTGTACAAATAGATGTTATTAATTGTTTCTTCATTTCTGTACCTCCTATAGTGGTTTCTATCTGCTGCTCCCTTAGGGTAACACAAAGGGAGAGGGGGTACAATGGTTGGATACTGGGTAATGTCTCAAATCTTGCCTCAATTTCATAAAATATTACTGTTTTTCACAAAATACGATATCGTTAAAATAATTTTTTCGTTAAAATACATAATTTTTTGATTTTTTAAAACAACAACTGCAATTCCACAATGCATAACACAGACCGCTTTTTACCTTAATCCGAAGCAATTATAGCTTTTACGTATTTTTTTAGCATAATCGCCAGACATTATAATGTATTTCTTTAGATTTACTCAATAATGTTTTTTTTGATGGAAATACTAATTCTGAAGGTTAGTGCGCTGTCTGTTGTCAGGAAAGCGAGGAACTATATGTATAAAGCGAAATTATTATTTTTTGCTGTCTTATGCATGTTAGGATTAGGCAGCATTAATCCGGACAGTGCTTTTGCGGCTGACACTCAAAATTCAACAGTGGACGTATGCAACAAAAGCGGCAAGGATCACCGTACTTCATTTGATGAAATAATGAAGGAAGCCAATGATAAATGGAACAAACTGGACAGCAAGCAGAAGGAAGAGATATACTCGCTTGTTGAACAGGAGCTAAAGATAGAGATGCAGCTTTTGGACAAGCTGGTGGATCTGGGTGTCATGAGGAAAAATGATGTTGCCTTGATAAAACACAATATGCAGATGAGATTGGACAATCTTCGCGCCAGCGGCGAATTCCCGTTCGTACGGCAAAGGAGTCCAAGAGGCAGCAAATAATGTAAGCTGAAACTATAGGTTACGATTTGACAACAGGCAGTTTGCACTGACTTTCTTATAAAATAAATTCAGCTGCTGCGAAAGGAGCATAAAAATAATGAAGGATGACAGGCATGACAGATGGTTTTATGAGAATGACAATAAGCAAAACAAGCCTAAGGTTGAAAACGATTATAAAAACATAACCGAAATCGAAGCACCTAATCCCTCAACCGCTACCCCCCAGATACCTTCAGAGATGCCTCCAAGATAAGAAGAAGCACAGCATCTATAAGGCAATCTGAGCATGCAAATAAGGATAGGCATTTTATCCTGCGATAAGCGCCTATCCTTATATTTTTCCCTGAAGAATTCATGACCATATTTCTTCTGTCATTTTACTTAAACTTACTTGGCATTTTATTATTTATTCAATTCACTAAAACGTCGGCCAGCCGATGACCAGTTCTCATCACCGCTTACATAGCTGCGGGCCGCATCATAGGCATTCTTGTATTTTTTCATGTCATCTGCCATAATCTGCCTTTCAGCCACGCCGATATTTTCTCCCCTGCTGCCGTCGCTATTTTTACCTTCGGTATTGCCTCTCATATAGCTATCTGTCACATAATCACCTCCGTATAAGCTTACAGAGATAATTATCCGCATAAAGCCCAATACTATTCAGTAAAAAGCTGCTTTATCAGGCTATCTTTCCTTTCCCAAAACTGCCTGTAAAAATCAGAATTACTGTATGGATTAAGATAAAAGCTTTTCAACAGAAGCATATTTACAGCCTTGGCCTGACCGGCATTGTTTGCTATATATGCCTGTAGCCTTTTTATCAGATTATACCAGTCTACTGAAAACTTCTCATATGATTCCATATCCGGCAAACCAATCCATTTATGTACGATAATATCTGAACGATTTTCATACCTGCATTCATGTATCTGCAAAATATAATGAACTTCATTGTCCCTAATGAACCTCCCCAAAGGAAACAGCCTGCATAAGCCTGGCCTGAATCCATGAATAGTACATCTGTCTTTTGGGCTTAAAAAGGGACAGCCTTCTGGTGTCGTTTTCAGATTTGGCAGGATAATTCCATCGGATATATTCAGTTCTATATACTCTGACAACAATAGCTCAAAGCTTTTGTTTAGATTAAGGGTTAAATTATAAATGTCAAACGGATCCAGTGTAATAGTTCCCACCATGTTCCTGCAGCAAAAAGAACATCCGACGCAGCCGTTGCAGTCTGCCTTTACAATATCATGCAGGCGATATATTCTCCCGTCTGATATTTCATCCAAATCAACCTGTCTAAGCATTCCGATTCCCCACAATCAAAATATTATTTTCATATATCTTTTATCTTAATTGTATAAGAATAAAAGCACCTTATATCATATAAAGCTACCTGATAAAATTGGTACAAATGGTGTCAACACCCTTCTTAAGAAATTCTTCCGCTATTTCCCTGTCATCAATGGTAAATGCCAGCAGATAAAAACCGTTTGACTTGATTTTTTCAATCATCTCATCCGTCAGGACGGTATGATTAACAGCTATACTGGTAATATTATTATCCCTGCAAAATTTAATTACATGATCCAGCTTGTCCGGGAGCTTGGATTTGTAGGTAAAATACTGATAATATTTAAAATGATATACTTCCTCTATGGCAAAGAATGCCTCCTCGGAAGTAAACTGCATAAGAATTCTGTCAAGTATGGACTCATCGTGTCCGGCGAGTTCCACCAGCTGCTCGATCATTATTTTTGTCTTTTCCCTGTCGGCCTTTTTTAAGTCTATTTCTATCAACAGGTTCGGATAGCGGCGCATATATTCAATAATTGTGGCTGCATCAGTTGGCCTGTACTTGCCGCAAATTTTCCATGACATAAATTCCTCGTATTCAGGGGCTTCATCCTCCGTATATACAATTTGCGTATGCTTTCCTGTTTCTTTGTCCCAGCCATGTGAGCAAACCAATTTATCGTCCTTTGTCAAAGTCATGTCCACTTCCATGAATTTGTAATACTGCAGCGAATTAATCAGAGCTTCCTCCGAATTGGTATATATATTCCCCTCATATCCGCCCAGAGCGTGGGCCATATAATCATATTTAAAAAACATAGGCTCCGATACCTCTACTTCACAGGAAAGAACATATTCCCTCTTTGGACTTTTAACTTTACAATAAATTGTTGTCCTTCCTTCACCTGCTGCCGTTACATATCCGTTTTTTGTGTCAACCCTGGCCACCTCTTCATTGTCAGACCACCAATAATAGCTACTTCCCTCGATCTTATTATTAATGTTCAGATTATGCCTTTTTGGAACGGTAAGCACAAGTCTTTCGTCAGAGAGGGTCGGTGTATTTGCTTCCCATTCATCTTGTTTATTGCTGCAGGAAATCAAGATCTGTATCACAACAAGAAGTATCGGCATTATATAATATTTGGCAGCTTTACCCCAATCCTTCTTGCAGGATGAATTATCCATTATCTTCAGCATAAGCCAGTTTCTCCCGGATAAATAAAAACTAAGTATATTTTTTCACATTATACGCCGGATTATAAATCGAGGCAAGCCATGAAATTATACAACCTGCAGTTTAGCAGTGTACAATGATTGCTTCATTGTTTTGGCGGCATTTGGCTTTTAGTTTAACTGCCAGTACATTCATTTTTAGAAGATTTATAATAAAAGATTGCTGTTGCCACTATACCTAACAGCAGTAATACAATACATAATACAAATGGCAAGGCTCTCGAAATATCACTAAGCAGCCCACCTATATATCCGAAGGGTACACTCACCAGCATTACAGTTGTCTGAAGCAGAGCCAAAACATTTGAACGTTCCTCCGGATCAGCATATATTGCCACCAGGGATTCCCTGAGGGTATTTAGCACGGCTCCTCCCAGGGCTTCAAAAAGCAGGGAAAATGCTAAAATAACATATCCCCACATATCTGCATTTTTAATAGATATAAGAAATATGCACCCAATTATAGAGCTGGCAAAGCCTCCATACAGGGGCCATTTAAGCCTTGATTGCCTGATTCGTGAAATTACCGTAAAGAATAGAATAATGGAAAGTATACTTTTTATCATCGGAAATACCGGCAGAAGGCTATCCGGAACACCTATTCTTTTAGAGGCAATAATCTGCCAGAAGGTTGTGCCCAGCATGGTTACTATTTCCACCAATATGCTGATTATTATTGCAAATATCATGCCACCGGAAGCTCGTATCTTAACCAGAGCCCCTTTATATCCGGACAGCAGCTCTTTCCAGGACATATTACGGGCTGCTTCCTGCCTGATTTTGCCTACTGCAGTTTCAGTGGAAAATTTATATAAAATCAAAAGCTTTGCCGTCATAATTACAAATGCGTTTATATATAATATCCGTATTGCCGGCACCAAAGTCAGCCTTGATACCAGCACCGATGATATGGGAGCAAACAATGCGGACATATTTCCGAATATAATTACCCAGGAATATATCTGGGTTATCTTGTCCTTTGGAGCATCTTCAACCAGAAGACAATCCCAGGACACGGTAGTTATCTTCATCATACCGTTAAACAGGGCAGCCACCACAAAAAACCAGAAGCCCTGGCTGAAGGCCCATATTAGGCATGGCAGGCTCCACGAAAGAAAATCAAATATCATGGTGCTCTTTCTGCGGCCCATTTTATCAATTATTGCTCCTGACAAAAAGGCAAAAATCATCTGGGAAAACATATATACGGATGCAACTATTCCCACCTGCAGATCGTTCAGCCCCAAAGCCAGCATAAAAACCGACGCATAGGGCAGGCAAAGATTCATGGATAGTCCCCACATGGGTTCGGTATAGACGCAGGCCCGTGGATTGCCCTCCATCTCTACCAGTGTTCTCAGTAATTTGTTCTTTAGTAAAATATTCTTCATAATTGTCTTATCCTTTCAGTCAGCTGTCTTTAGTATACATCGTAATCATTCAATGTAGCCCATGAATTTAATAATACTCCAAAGCCATATCATGTCAATAAGACACTGATTTTTTGTCGAAAAAACTAAAAAAAGCAGGAATTTTCGTATGACTACAAATCCCTGCTTATTTCCGTATAGGTCCTATCAAATTAAATAAGCCTGACAAATTAATCACTATTAACAAACCGGGCATATTGCATAGGCATGCAACAAGCCCGTTTTATTTTTCAGAGTGATATTACAGATTACCTGGCAAAAATCTTTAAGAGTCTCAAATAATGGTTGGCTTCCCTTAAGGTATGATCGCCCAGCAAAGGAATAATGATGGAGCGGATCTTGCAGTCAATGAGTCCGGCTGTTCCCTGTGCTTTAAAATCCCTGATTGCTTTTGTGGCAGCCAGACTATCGGCAGTAACCTTATCTGTGCAATATGCCTTATCCATTGCCGCCTTTGCTTCCTCCGTCAATTTGTCAAATTCCTTGCCAAAGTTATTGGCGGCCATTATCAGTTCTTCCTCTGTAGGGTCCAGCAAGCCACGGATAAACTTGGCATGCTCCGCCATAATTCTGTTCCAGAAGGCTTCCTGCTCCAGAATATCATAATCCAGGTTAATATCCTCTCCTGCCAGCAGGCACTTAACCAGCTTCAGATACAGCTTAGCCTCCCGCATGATATGATCAATCAGCAAGGGATAATTAACCGTAAACATTTTGCATGTCAGGACATTGTTCAAAATCTGCTGCTTAAACTGAATTAGTGATGAAATTAACGCTATGGCTCTCCTGTTGATGTTTTGTACAGCCTGATCCAGCCTGCGGCTTGAAATGACGTTTTTGCTGCCTGTCAGGTTCATCTCCTCCCGGGTAATCTCGGTAGGTATCTTTATACCGGTATAAAACGCGGAGGCAACCTCAGCATTCAAGGTATACTGGGTAAATACTTCACCTGATTTCAAAACATCAGGACTTACCACTCCATTAGCTTCCATCACAACATCAAACAACAGCTTATCAAACTCTCTACGAAATGCATCCGCCCTTTGGCTATACTGGCTGTCCCTGGGCATAAAGCCAAGCTGCAAAAAGAAGGAATGCTCCTTCATTATTCTTGCAAAAAACAAGTGTAATTCCAGCGATTGCCGTGCAAAATTTTTGTTCATATACCTCATACATCCTTATTTTGCTATGATTTATAATATGATGCACGACAAAATTTTGTGAAACAATAGCCAGGTGTTATTGATATTAAGGCTACAAATGTTCACTTATTTTTCCAATTGATTTTATCGAACATGTGTTCTATAATATTGTTCCAGACATAAAATAAAATATAGAGTATTTTGAGGATAACCAAAACTTAAATTAACTAAAGCGTTTTTTCTTTTTATGTCATTTTTAAAAGTAAATTCCGTATGTTGAGTGTTATTCTGCGCGGAGGTGAAATCCTATGACAGGTCCTGTATTCGGTCATCGTCGGGGCCAAAAGCGTCAGTTTCTTTTAACAGGAACTCCCGTGAATGTTATAGCCAGCTTTAAGCAGACAGGAGATTTCATCCCCATTTATTTTCAGATAAGTGACGAAAACGGGGAAAGATTCAGCTATAAGATAAGCTCCGTCAATTTCATAAAGGATAAGCCCGGAATGAGGATTTTTGTCTGCAGCTTTATTTCCAATGCAAAAAAGCATACCATAACCTTACTGTATGATATAGAAAACGCACGCTGGCTGCTGGAGCAAAATAATTAAGTAAAGCAAAAAACCGCTGAACCCATAAGGCCAGCGGCAGTGGATACAAAAATGGAGCTGAGGGGAATCGAACCCCTGTCCGAAAGTCCATCCATTGCAGTTTCTCCCATTACAGTCCGTCTTTTATGCGAGCCTGGTACCTGAGTACTTTACTCGCTGTTCCCTCCACTAAGCGCCGACAGACAGGCTCTTAGCTTTGGTAGCTTCATAAATCTTTTATCTTCTCAAAGCTTTGAAGATAAAGGTCCCCGCTAATTTGATGCCGAGCTCTTAAGCCGCGGGCCGCTTAAGGTCGACAAGCTGCATTAGGCAGCAGCTAATTCGTAATTGTCGTTTGCGTTTATTTTTATGTCTAGGTTTGTGACGCAGCCCTAGTCTGCGAATGGCTTCTGCAATTTCAAAACCCCCGTCGAAACCAGTACAACCCCCTATTTAGAATTGTAACTGTACAACAGCAATCGATTTACAAAAACAGTAAAGAAATCATTAAATCAACGCCTTGCATCAACTGGATTTTGTAAATGCAGATATTATACTATTACATTTTTCGAAAACTGTCAAGAGTACTGATGAAAAATTTATTGCCAAATTTACCAAAAAATAATTTATTGCTAGGTTCTTAAATATAAAAGCCTCGTAAATCCGAATACAGGCATATAAGTATGAATATATTTATAAAGTATACAGCATATTAATGCGCTCCTGTACGGATATGAGCCTGCCCTCTATCATTAGCAATAACATAAAAGAGGATTTTGCCAATGAGTGTTAAACGAATTATCCTGAATGCTTTTGTTATACTTCTGGCTTTTATATTGTTTATTTTATATTATGAAAATTCAATTAAAAATAAGAGCGTAGCCGTCAGCTCCCTGTCAAGATACAGGGTTATTCTTATTACCATGGATAAAGTCAGCACCTTCTGGGAAACAGTTAACCAGGGTGCTTCAGATATGGCCAGGATGCTTGGTGTAAGCTATAGCTGGGAGGCTCCAATCGAGCGAAATGTCGATGAGCAGATTGAAATAATTCGTAATGCGGCAGCCTCGGGAGTCGATGCCATGCTTATTGCCGCCAGCGATCCCATCAGAATTTCCCGCGCTATCGAAGATGCCAAGGCATTGGGCATCAAAATCATATATGTGGATGCTCCTGCATTTGAGGAGGGTATCGTAACACTTGCTACCAACAATTATGATGCTGGTCTTACTGCCGGACAGACTATGATCAACGAACTGGAGGCTCTGGGTATACACTCAGGCTCCATAGGTATACTAGGTGTAACAAGAGAAAACATAACAACAACAGAGCGTGAAAGAGGCTTCAGGGATGCAATCAGTGCCAATGGCAATTACAAACTGCTGGAAACCAGGTTTACTGAGGGTATCAGGGCGCTGGAGCTTTCAATACCGGTCCAGCTTATAGAGGATAATCCTGACCTTGTGGGTTTGTTTGCTACAAACGAGAATACTACTGAGGGAGTTGGTCTGGCAATCCGGGAAAGCAACAGAAATATCGTGGGAATCGGCTTTGATTCTAACCAAAATATAGATCAAATGATACAGGACGGCTACATTAAAGCAGTTATGCTGCAAAATCCTTATACCATGGGCTATTTGGGCATGGCAGAGGCAATAGCCGCCATAAGAGGCCTTGATACCGGGCCTGAATTTATCAATACCGGCGTTTCCATCAAAACAATGTTTACGCCATAAGCCTGTGGCTTATAGTGCAGACTAGCCTTCCGAATGTATCACTGAATTATACACGAAAGGCTTGCCGTTCGACTGGCAAGCCTGTAAAATTAATCTCTAATAGAGGTTTTTAACCTTAAAGTCCTTTTCTGCTTCCCTGCGCTGATCTTTCTTGGCTATATCCTCCCGCTTGTCATATAACTTCTTGCCTCGTGCCAGTCCAACCTCAACCTTTACCAGGCTGCCTTTGAAATAAATCTGCAAAGGTACCAGTGTATAACCCTTCTGGGACACACGGCCGGCCAGCTTGTTGATTTCATGTCTGTGCATCAAAAGCTTTCGAACCCTTAAAGGGTCCTTATTGAAGATATTGCCCTTTTCGTATGGGCTTATATGCATGTTGTATATAAAAACCTCGCCGTTTTCAATCCTGATATAGGATTCCTTGATACTGCATTTGCCCATGCGAAGAGATTTTACCTCAGTTCCAACCAATGCGATGCCCGCTTCATATTTATCCTCAATGAAATAATCAAAATATGCTTTTTTATTATTGGCTATCAGCTTTATATTCTCCCCCACTTATTCCTCAATACTCCTTTCCTCATCTGACTCATCCTCCACCAGGGCAAAATCAATGGTTCTCTGGAGCTTATCGGCTCCAATTACCTGAATTTTAACCTTCTGCCCCAATTTATACACTTTTTTCGTATGCTCTCCAATCATCTGATAATGTTCCTCATCGTAAATGTAATAATCATCATCCATTACGCTTACCCGAACCATACCCTCTACTGTATTGGGCAACTCAACATACAAGCCCCAGCTGGTAACGCCGGAGATTACTCCTTCGTAGACCTCGCCAATATGCTCCATCATATATTCAATCTTCTTAAGCTTTTCCACCTCACGCTCGGCTTCATCTGCCCTCCGTTCAGTCATGCTGGAGTGGGCAGCCACCTCATGCAGGATTTTTTCATAATGCTGCAGGCGCTTTTCACTCAGTTTTCCATGCAGGCTTTCCTTAATAATCCTGTGTATCTGCAAATCAGGATATCTTCTGATGGGCGATGTGAAATGGCAATAATACTTGGCCGACAGGCCAAAATGGCCTATATTGGCTACAGTATATTTGGCCTGCTTCATAGATCTGAGTGTAATCCTGCTTATTAAGGCCTCCTCGGGAGTGTCCTCTATCCTTAACAAAAGCTTTTGTATTTCCTTTGGATGAATTTTCTCATTACCCACCTTCATGCTGTAGCCAAAATTATTGATAAAAATAGCCAGCTTTCTAATCTTCTCCTCATCCGGAGTTTCATGGGTACGGTATATGAAGGGTATCTCCTGCCAGAAAAAGTTCTCGGCAATTGTTTCATTGGCTATAAGCATGAATTCTTCTATTATTTTTGTTGCCTTGTTTCTTTCATAGGGCTTTATCTCAACAGGCTTGCCTTTGGAGTCAACGATTATCTTGGTTTCCGGGAAATCAAAATTAATTGCCCCTCTCTTATGCCTTCTCGCCCGCAGCAGTTCGGCCAGCTCCTGCATCAGCTTAAGCATCGGTACAAAGCGGGCATACTCGGTACAGGCCTCCTCATCATTTTCCTCTATTACCTTAGCAACCTTTGCATAGGTCATCCGGCAGTCGGAGCGCATCACTGTCTCGGCAATCCTGTGACCCACCAGCTCACCCTTTTCATCTATATCCATGAAGCAGCTCAGTGAAAGTCTGTCCACTCCCGGATTTAAGGAGCATATGCCATTGGACAGCTTATGGGGCAGCATAGGAATTACCCGGTCCACCAGATACACGCTGGTACCTCTTTTTAAAGCTTCCTTGTCAAGCGCTGTTCCTTCCTTAACATAATGAGTCACATCTGCGATATGGACACCCAGATGATAGATGTTTCCTTCCTTTGTAAGAGTAATGGCATCATCCAAATCCTTGGCATCCTCACCGTCTATGGTAACAGTCAGCAAATCTCGTATATCAAGACGGTTTTTTATTTCCTCAGGATCAATTTCTTCAGGTATTTTATCAAGATAGCGCATTACCTCGGCAGGATACTCCAACGGCAGATCATAGGCTCTGACCACTGACATAATATCCACACCCGGATCATTGATATGACCCAAAATTTCTATTATCCTTCCTTCTGGGCTCTGGCCTGCATCGCCATACTTTGTTATTTTAACCACTACCTTATGGCCGCTTACGGCTCCCTTGGTATGCTCCTTAGGTATAAAGATATCTCTGCCAAGCTTCTGATCGTCAGGGACAACAAAGCCAAAATTCTTGCTTTTTTCGAAGGTTCCGACTATCTCATTCTTGCCTCGCTCCAGAACACTGACTACGGCCCCTTCCTTTCTCCTGCCGGTCTTCTCATCCTTAATCATGATTGCTACCCTGTCACCATGAAGAGCCCCTCTGGTGGCCTCCGGCGGGATAAAGATATCTTCATCCTCACCCTCTATGGTAACAAAGCCAAATCCTCTTTGTGTCCCTGAGAAAGTTCCAACCTTTATATCATCACCAGGAACGTGGTAGCGTCCCTTCGGGTCAATTATAATTTTTCCGGCGCTCAACAGCTGATCCAGTACCAGCTTCAGCTTCTCTCTTTCTGATTTGGGCACCTGCAGAAAGCCTGCCATTTCCCTGAAGGTCATAGGTCTATATTCCTTGCTTGAAAAAAACTCCTCAAGCATAGCCTTTTTCTCATTCAAAATAACCTTGTCATCCATAATGCTACCTCCATGCTGCATCAACATCCGTCTAATTAGCAAGCAATAAACATATATTAATTAGTATACCATATATTAGATATTTTAAAAATAAAATCTACGCTAATGTAAAATTTAGCCCTGTCTCTTTCTTGCCGGCCTGTCGACTGTTTAACCTGAAGCATAATGATGGAGCATAATGATTGGCATTATGAATGATGCATCAAATCACAAAGGCATTATTATTTTACATGAATATGACACAATTTCATAATGAAAATATAATTAAAACAAATATTTACCTTTCCCGCCCACGCATAAAGGCTTCAAAGATCGCATCTATTTCAGGATAATGCTTCTTAAGTGCCAGCAGCTTCCCATCCTTTGACAAAAAGCAATGACAGCTGCTGCCTACAGCCCTAAGCTCCTTTGTATGCTTGTCCCTGATCTCATATTCTATTTGCATTTTTATGCCGTTATATTTTACTATCCTTAGCTCTACGGTTACGGTTTCGCCAAACCTTGTCATGCTCCTGTATTCACAGCTGACGCTCAGAACAGGAATTAGTACTCCCTTTTTTTCTATAGTCGTCATGCTCATTCCTGCCTGCTGCAGCAAATCGACCCTGGCCTCCTCCATCCATCTGATATAGTTGGAATGATGTATAATTCCCATCTGATCCGTTTCGTAATACTGCGTTGTGTGTTCATATAGCTTAAACTCCATATAAAAACCCATACCCTTCCATAAAAATCGTGTTCACTCAAATCCGTACCGGAAACTGAAAAGAGTTTCATTTTTACTTATTCTACCATATGTTTTTAAGCCTGTTCAAGCCTGTTGATTTATTCCAAATACTTTATTTATTCTAAATACCCCATCACTGATTTACTCCATGCACGCCAATTCTGATTTTTTTGCAATTCTTCTATTATCCTTCTGTTGTTTTCTGCCCTGATAAACCATAAGCAGGGATAAAAAAAGCGCATCTGATGCAATTGTCAAATGCGCTTTGTAAATTACCAAATATTAAGATTTAACAGAATAGAAAGTCCGATAAATACAAATGCCAGATATCTCGTTGCCTTCTCCAGCTGACCTTCTATAGAACGGCCTCTGTTCTTAGCCCAATAGCTTTCACCGCCACCGCCGGTAAGTGCGCTTGATAAACCGCCTTCCTTGCCTTCCTGCCTTAATACGACAAAGACTAATGCTAAACAAACCAGAACATATATTACCTGAACTATAACCTTGACTACCTGCATCTTGCACACCTCCTAAAAACTAAACACCATTCTACCATAAGGAGTCAATTATTTCAAGCTATTTTTTAATAAGAAGGGACTTGCCTGTCATCTCGTCATATTTAACCAGTCCCATCATTTCAATCAATGTCGGAACGATATCGGCCAGGCAGCCACCTTCCGCCAAGGCATAGTCCTTATCATAATTAACAAGGATAAAGGGTACCTGGTTTGTTGTATGTGCAGTGAAGGGTTCACCGGTTGTATAATCAACCAACTGCTCTGCATTGCCGTGGTCTGCGCATATGAACATCTGACCGTCAACCTCAAGCAGAGCTTTTACTGCTCTTCCCACGCATTCATCAACAGCCTCTATAGCCTTTATGGCAGCCTCCTCGATACCTGTGTGACCTACCATGTCGGGATTTGCATAGTTTACAACGATAACATCATATTTGCCTGATTTAATTGCCTCTACCAACTTATCCGTAACCTCATATGCACTCATTTCAGGCTTCATATCATAGGTAGGTACCTTCGGGGAATTAACCAGTATACGATCCTCTCCTTCATTTGGTACCTCTACACCTGCATTGAAGAAGAAGGTTACATGAGCATATTTTTCAGTTTCAGCTAAACGCAGCTGCTTCAAATGATGAGCTGCTAAAAATTCACCAAAGGTATGATCAATGTCCACCTTATGGAAGGCAACAAGCTTGTTGGGTATGGTTATATCATACTCAGTGAAGCATACGTAGGTCAGATTCATTCTTTTACCACGTTCAAAGTGGTTAAACTCCTCGTCACAGAATACCCTGGTTATTTCTCTCGCTCTGTCAGGCCTGAAATTATAGAAGATGATAGAATCATTTTCTTTAATTGTTGCTACAGGCTTTCCATCCTCAAGCACCACGGTCGGGACGACAAATTCATCATATACCTCTTCCTCATATGAGTTGGACACCGCAAGTATACCGCTTTCGGCAGTCTTGCCTTCACCATAAACCATGGCTCTGTATGCCTTTTCCACACGATCCCAGCGGTTATCACGATCCATGGCATAATAACGTCCCATAACTGTCGCAATCTTGCCTACACCTATAATCTTCATCTGCTCATACAGTTCTTCTACATAACCTTTTCCGGATGCCGGAGGTGTATCTCTTCCGTCCAGGAAGCAATGTACATATACATTCTTCAGTCCATTTCTCTTAGCCAGCTCAAGCAAAGCGTACAAGTGGGTGTTATGACTGTGAACTCCGCCGTCTGACAAAAGACCATACAGATGCAAATCAGAATTGTGGCGCTTGCAATTGTCTACCGCAGCAAGAAGAGCGGCATTGGTAAAAAATGTTCCATCCTTAATTTCCTTTGTTATTCTGGTCAACTCCTGATATACGATTCTTCCGGCACCTATATTTAAATGACCAACCTCGGAGTTGCCCATCTGTCCTTCCGGAAGCCCAACCGCCATACCGCTAGCATTGCCTCTGGCCCACGGATACTCAGCCATCAACCTATCTATGTTTGGTGTGTTTGCCTTGGCAATGGCATTGCCTTCTATTCTGTCATTCAAGCCAAAACCATCTAAAATCATTAAAACAGTAGGCTTCTTTCCCATAATATAATTCCTCCATTCGTTTGTAAAAGAGCGCCTAAAATATGCATCTGCTATTTATAGTTCACAATCTTTCCAAAGTCAGCCTTAAGACTTGCTCCTCCAACCAGTCCGCCGTCAATATCTGGCTGGGAGAAGAGCTCCGGTGCGCTGGCTGCCGTTACGCTTCCGCCGTACTGGATGCGGATAGTATCTGCTGTAGCATCATCATAAAGCTCACGGATGCAGTCACGGATTGCCTTGCATACTTCTTGCGCCTGCTCGGCTGTAGCTACCTTTCCTGTTCCGATGGCCCATATAGGCTCATAAGCTATAACAGCTTTCTTCGCCTGCTCGGCTGTAACACCAAGGAAGGCTATCTTTATCTGCTGACGTACCCAGTCTATAGTAACTCCCTGTTCTCTCTGCTTTAAGGATTCCCCGCAGCAAATGATAGGGGTCAAACCATGCTCAAATGCTTTAAGAACCTTTTTATTTACTGTTTCGTCGGTCTCGGCAAAGTATTCTCTTCGCTCTGAATGTCCGATGATAACATATTTTACACCTATGGAAGTAAGCATAGCCGGAGAGATCTCGCCTGTGTATGCGCCGCTTTCCTCATAATGCATATTCTGTGCGCCGATTTCAATATTTGTTCCCTTGACAGCATCAATTGCTGGTATTAATGATACAAAGGGAACACAGAAAACGACATCCGCTTCATTTGTCTGAACCAACGGCTTCAACTCGTTAATTAAGGCAACTGCTTCCGAAGGTGTCTTGTTCATCTTCCAGTTGCCTGCAATAATCTTTCTACGCATATTTTTCCTCCTAATACTACTATCCTTCAATACTGCCACAATATTATTCTGGCAGAAATACAGCTTTTGCTTACAGGATTAGCTGCCTGCAGCCCAATAGCGGAAAGTCCGGTCCAATGCTCTTTGCAGGCTCCAGCCCGGCATCATGCATGCTGCCAAAACCAGCTCCGCATATGCTTTGCCCATCCTGGTTAATGCAATATTATATCACTTATTATTAGCATATAGCAAGCCTTCCTTTCACTTTTATATGATAAGGAAAGCTTGCTACTTGCTGTGTTATATTATCTGATTTTTATTAATTCTTGTCTTATTTATCATTAGCTGCAGCTATGCCGGGAAGCTCCTTACCCTCAAGGAATTCAAGGGAAGCGCCGCCACCGGTTGAAATATGAGTCATCTTGTCACCAAAGCCAAGCTGGTTAACAGCTGCAACTGAATCGCCACCGCCAATAATTGTTGTAGCGTCAAGCTCAGCCAAAGCCTTGGCAATAGCAAGTGTACCTGCCGCAAAGTTTGGCATCTCAAATACACCCATAGGACCGTTCCATACAACAGTCTTTGCACCCTTAAGAGCTTCTACATAGAGCTTGCAGGTCTCTTCACCAATGTCAAGTCCCTGCCATCCGGGCTCAATACCTCCACGGCCAACTGTCTTAAAGTTTGCATCATTGGAGAAGGAATCAGCTACAACGGTATCTACTGGAATAAGCAGCTTAACTCCTTTCTTCTCAGCCTTCTCAATCATCTGCTTTGCAAAATCAATGTAATCGGGCTCCAGCAGAGAATCGCCTACCTCTTCACCCATAGCCTTCATGAAGGTATAAGCCATACCGCCACCGATAATTAATGTATCAACCTTATCCAGGAGATTTTCGATAACGGAAATCTTGGAGGATACCTTTGAACCACCAAGAATAGCAACGAAAGGTCTTTCAGGATTATTAACAGCATTTCCAAGGAACTGGATTTCCTTCTGCATCAGATATCCAACTACTGCTGTTTCAACGAACTGTGTAACACCTACATTGGAGCAATGTGCCCTGTGGGCGGTACCAAAGGCATCATTTACAAATACATCACATATGGATGCAAGATCCTTGCTGAAGGCTTCTCCATTCTTGGTTTCCTCAGGCCTGAAGCGGGTGTTCTCAAGAAGAACAACATCGCCCTCCTTCATAGCAGCTATAGCAGCCCTTGCCTTCTCGCCAACTACATTGTCATCATTAGCAAATACAACCTCCTTGCCCAGCAGCTGGGAAAGCCTTTCAGCAACGGGTGCCAGTGTGAACTTCGGATCGGGACCCTTCGGCTTGCCAAGGTGTGAGCAAAGAATAACCTTGCCGCCATCGTTAATCAGCTTCTTTATTGTAGGAAGTGCTTCTACAATACGAACCTCATCTGTGATCTTGCCATCCTGCAAGGGAACGTTGAAGTCGCATCTGACCAACACTCTTTTACCTTTTACATTAATATCGTCTACTGTCTTCTTGTTTATCATATCCGATTTCCTTTCATTATAAAATTAATAAACTAATTATATTAAAAAAATACTGAAATCATGTCCGAATGAAAGCATCATCCATTTTAACTAAACAGGAAATACAGCTTCTCCTATTTAATTAAAATGGGTCCGGTCCTTATAGACCGGACCCATGATGGATCTAAACACTGAAATATTCGGTTTATGACAAGTTATACACACAGCCCGGCTGCTATTATTTCAGCTCAGCAAAATACTTAATGGTTCTTACCATCTGGCTTGTGTATGAATTCTCATTGTCATACCATGCAACAACCTTTACTAAGGACTTGTCACCCATGTCCATAACCTTGGTCTGTGTTGCATCGAAGAGTGAACCATAGGTAATACCGATAATATCGGAGGATACGATCTCATCTTCAGTATAACCGAAGGACGGGCTCTGAGCAGCCTTCATGGCAGCATTAACCTCTTCCTTGGTTACCTTGCCGTTGACTACAGCGGTAAGAATTGTTGAGGAACCTGTAGGAACAGGAACTCTCTGAGCGTCGCCGTCCAGCTTGCCGGCAAGTTCAGGAATAACAAGGCCGATAGCCTTAGCTGCACCTGTGGAGTTAGGAACAATATTAACAGCAGCAGCACGTGCTCTTCTTAAGTCTCCCTTTCTGTGAGGAGCGTCCAGAGTATTCTGGTCACCTGTGTAAGCATGAATTGTTACCATGTAACCCTTCTCGATAGGAACAAGCTTATTCAATGTATAAGCCATAGGAGCCAAGCAGTTTGTTGTGCAGGAAGCTGCTGAAATAATTGTATCGGTAGGCTTCAGGGTATTCTCGTTTACACCGAATACGATTGTAGGCAGATCATTGCCTGCAGGAGCAGAAATAACAACCTTCTTTGCACCTGCATCAATATGAGCCTGTGCTTTAGCCTTGGATGTGAAGAAGCCTGTGCACTCAAGTACTACATCTACACCAAGCTCGCCCCAAGGTAACTCAGCAGGATTAGCCTTAGCAAAAATCTGAATTTCCTTGCCATCAACAACTATTGAGTTCTCCTTAGCTACTACAGTATCAGCCTTAGGATATCTTCCCTGGCAGGAATCATATTTTAATAAGTGAGCCAACATCTTGGCATCTGTCAAATCATTGATTGCAACAATTTCATAACCTTCTGCGCCAAACATCTGTCTGAATGCCAGACGGCCGATACGTCCAAAACCATTAATTGCTACTTTTACTGCCATGTGTAATTCCTCCTAAATTAATTTTATAATATACTGCCGAAGGCAGCTATTAATCAAAAATGACAATATAGCTTACCTCAAATTTCATAAAAATCAAGCTTATTCAGCTTTGCCAAACACAGCAAAGCAGGATCAAATTATTCAGAGGTAAAACATTATGCTCGCTTACATTGTCAATTTTTTCTCAAAGAGTATTTTACCTAATTCAAACCAAAATATCAAGGTTTTCTTTCTTAATTTTATTATTATGATGAATCTGTTTATATTTTATAGCTAAATGCCATCATTTTTGTGCATATTTAAATAATGTAATAATCTGTATATTAAAATCACCATTATGTTTAGTATTGCCAATAGCCAGACATCTTATTAATTGCTCCTTCGACAGATAATATTATACGCAATGGCTTCCTCTAAAGCTCAGACTCAACGAAACCTGCTATGTTCAAGGCATGGTCGGATATTCTTTCAAGATTGATAAGGGCATCTATAAAAATAACTCCATTGTCAGGGCTGCATTTTCCCTGGGACAGCCTTTCGATATGTCCCTGCCTGAGCTTGTCCCTTAAAGAATCCACTATATCCTCAAGTCTTTTAACCTCACGGATATGAGATATGTCCTCAGTCTCCCTTGCCCTAATTGCATAGTCAAATGAATTGATGGCGGCTATACATATTTCACTGAGCTCAATATAGGCCTCATCGGACAGATAAATTCCCTTTTTTATCTTTTCAAGGGCGAGCTCTGCCAGATTTTCCGCATGATCCCCTACTCTTTCTATATTTGATATTGTATTGAAGAGATTATTCACAATCTTGTGCTGCTTTTCCGTAAGGGAGAGATTATTGATTTTGATTAAGTATTCAGTAATGATTTTTTCATGCGCATCTATCACCTTCTCCCTCTCCAGCACCTTTTCTGCCTTTTCCTTATTGTTCTTAAGCAGGGATTCCACTGCAATTTTAAGATTGTCAAGGGTTATTTTGCCCATATGAACAACCTCTTTAATGGAGTTTTCAACTGCAAATGATGGCGTCTCAAGAATTCTGTCCTCTAAATGCCTTAGGGTTATATGATAGTCATCATCAGCTTCTACCACTCTGGAATCATCAATAAACAGGCCGGAAAGCTTTATTATCCAATTTGAAAAAGGAAAGAGTATTATCGTATTGGTCAGATTAAATACAGTATGGAAAGCAGATATTTCAACGCTGTTTATCGGCGAAGCCGCAAAGGCCGGATTAAGCCTGAAGACTATAAATAATACTATACCAAATATAACAGTCCCGATCAGATTAAAGAAGAGATGGATCAGGGCAGCTCTTTTGGCTGTTTTGTTTGCCCCGATACTGGACAGAATGGCGGTGATGCAGGTTCCTATATTCTGGCCTAGTGTGATAAATAAAGCAGCGCTGACATTTACCGCTCCTGTCATAGCCATTGTCTGCAGTATACCTACCGATGCCGAGGAGCTTTGGATAATAGCTGTTACAATAACACCTGCCAGTATTCCAAGGATGGGATTTTTCCCAAATGCTGAAAAGGCATTTGTAAAAATCGCTGCCGTACTGTAGGGCTTGATTACATCCGACATAAAGCCAAGACCTGTAAATAGCAGACCAAAGCCGATAAATATCTCAGCTATATCCCTTTTCTTCCGGCTTTCGGTCATTAAAACCACAAATGCTCCTATGGCTATAAAAGCAGAAGCAAAAAATTCCGGCTTAAGCATGGAACCCCATTCACTCATGGATACAAGCCACGCGGTAACTGTAGTTCCGATATTGGCTCCCATAATTACACCAACTGCCTGTGATAAATTCATAATTCCTGCATTTACAAAGCCCACCACCATAACAGTTGTGGCCGATGAACTTTGTATAATAGCTGTTACCATCACACCCACAATTGTTGCCAGCAAACGGTTGTTGGTCAGATAACCCAACAGGCGCTTCATTTTATTACCGGCCGATTTCTGCAGACCGTCTCCCATCATATTCATACCGTACAGGAACATGCCCAGGCCGCCGGCAAAGGTAATGACCAGCTTAATGATATCAATAGTACTCATTCTTTCCTCCATTTAATTTTATTATCTCTGGAAGTCCATAGGATTTTCTTTCGAAATAAAAATGCCCAAACATGATGATTTTATCACATGCTATATTAATTGCGCCATATAATTTATGTTAAATCCATGTAAAATCTGTTCCCCTTTGCATTTACATCGGTTCCATATTTTAGCAGCATTTAATTAATACATCTCCTATTATATACAGGATAAACTATAAAGAAGGACTATTCAAAAAAGTAAAATGCTACGCAAGCCTGTCTGTAAGAGACAAAAACTGCGTAGCGCAAAGTAATACAGCAAGAAAATTTATATATAGTGAAGCTATATATGAGCTATCTTGTAGTGCCCAATCCAGCACCTGCAAACATTCCACTGCCTGCTCCAACACCGGTCATGCTGCCGGAGCTTTGTCCTTGCGTCATGCTGCCGCCCATACCCTGGCTTCCAGCCCAGCCAGTACTGCCGGAAAATACGGATTTAAGCTTCTGAATCTCATTGGGGGATGCTTGTGCCGGCGGCTGATAATAGTTTTTGCTTTTTGCGATCTGATATAATTCATATTGGGATTTTTCGGCTTCGTTTCTCATCTGTATAAGAGCATTTCTCAGCTGAGGGTTCTCTGTCTGGGATATCATGTCCGCATAAGCCTTTAGCCCGGAATTAATGGAATTTAAAGCATCTGTAACCATGGTCTTTTCCTGCATTTGTATCATTATCAGCACCTCCTAGTTCAACATGCTCAATATTGTCTGCTTGTTCTTTTCACATGACTGAGCTGCTTTTTCAAAAAACTGCTTTATATTCTGGTCCTGGCAATTAGCAGCGTAGTTCCTGTACTTTTCGACATCTGCTTCACCAAACTGCAATAAATGTCTTACATTCTGGAGTTCCATTTCACTTAAAACAGCCATAAAATATCCTCCTTTCATCTTCATACATATTTATTGTTGCTTTTTGTCGAAAATTCTATTCAATAATAGAGCATTACGGAGAAAGCAATTTTTACACCTGGAACTTAATACCTTTTCAGGAAAAAAGCGAGAAAATAATAAAAAAGTGCACCTGCAGGCTTTGGTCTGCAAACGCACTTTTAGTTCTTACACATGACTATTTATAAAATTTGTAATCTATGCATATCTATTTTACTCTGCTAAGGAGATCAGGATCTCATCTTATACTCCAGACGTATCTTGTCGGCTATCAGAGCTACAAACTCGGAATTTGTAGGCTTGCCTTTACCGTTGCTTACTGTATATCCGAACAGCTCATCTATTGTGTCCATCTTGCCTCTGCTCCATGCCACCTCTATTGCATGACGAATTGCTCTCTCAACTCTGCTGGGAGTTGTCTTATGACGCTTAGCAATAGAAGGATACAGAAGCTTTGTTATGGAATTGAGCATCTCAGCGTCATTAACAGACATCATGATAGCATCACGTAAGTATTGGTAACCCTTGATATGTGCAGGAACACCTATTTCATGTATTATGTTGGTAACATCGGATTCTAGATTTCTCTCCATGTAGCTGCTCTTGTTTTCAAAAGCGCTGACCCTGTGGCTGTCAATAAGCTTGTTGTGGTCGCCCTTAATCTGCTTGATTCTGGATAGTACAACACTGTTATCGAAAGGTTTCATTATATAGTAGGAAGCGCCAAGCTCAAACGCATTTTCGGTGACTCCTTCTTGTCCAATTGCAGTTATGACAATAAAGGAAGGAGTTTTCTTGAATTCGGAGTCCTTTCTGATCTTCTCCATAACACCAAGGCCGTCCAGCTTAGGCATAATCAAATCCAACAATACAACATCCGGCTTCTTTTCCTTAATCAATTCTACAGCATCAAGACCATTCTCAGCCTTGCCGACAACCTCAATTTCAGAATCCTCCTTTAAAATATCCTCCAGTAGATTGACCACCCTTTCATTGTCATCTACAATTGCTACACTGATTTTTCCCATTTTCCCTTCATACCTCCATACATTTTAATCTTACCATAATTTTTGATCGCATTTGCTCCCCAATACTAATCTTCGCATTTTGTGTATATAAATGTATAATCTGGGTAATTGTGTTATTGATTATTCATTATACATCTTACAGAATAGTGCGTCAATAAATATTGGTTAAGCAAATTTACCAAAAATTAGGTTACAAAATACGACTTTTCTTATTAATGTTTTACATTAATAGTCAATATGTAACACATTGTTACATATCAGTGTTGTAATTTTTTTCCATATATAGAGTATATCCATTTATTCCCAATTTATCAATTGTTTCTTTTCGCACCATTCGACATCGGAAGATGCATAAAAATGCCTTCCGATGCATATATCTACTATATTTTGTATGATGCGTCAATATTAATGACAATATGCTGTCATTTTTATTCGGAGGTATTCCAGTATATTGGAAAATTTGGTCGATATATTTTTCTAACAAAAGCTATCCTTATTCTAAATTATTTACCATGTTTTCTATGAAAGTACCGTAACCTTTGGTTGAATCCTGTATAAATACATGCGTAACGGCACCTATTATTTTGTCATTTTGTATTATTGGGCTGCCGCTCATACCCTGTACTATTCCTCCGGTTTTTTCAAGAAGCCTTTCATCGGTAATTCTAAGGACAATTCCCTTGCTTTGATTACTGTTGCTTATATCAATACTTTCAATTACAATATCAAATTCCTCCACCTTGTTGTCAACGGTACATAAAATCTTTGCCTTTCCTTTTGTAACCTCCTGCTTAAGTCCTATTCGTAAGGGCTTTTGACCCAGACTGTCTTCATAGCCTTTTCCAATTCTGCCAAATATCCCCTGCATGGTGTTACTGGTTATGGCTCCCAGCCTGTGCCTGTCGCTTTGCCTTATCATGCCGATTAATTCACCAGGCTCCCCTTCCTTGCCCTTAATTATAGACATAATTTCAGCCCGATATATTGAGCCGGCCTTTATATTCATAAGAACTCCCGTATCAATATCGGTTATGCCATGTCCCAAAGCACCGAACTGACCGTCGGCAGTTATAAAGGTAAGGGTTCCGATACCCTGTGTGTTGTCACGAATCCATGCGCCGATTTTGTAGCTTCCACTTGAGGTCTTTACAGGAGTGACACGAACAGTTATTTTCTCATTGTTTCTTCTAACCAAAAGGGTTATATCCTTTCCGTTGCAGTTTTGGATTTCTTCAATCAGCTCATTCTTCCTGCTTAACGTTTTTCCATTGACTGCAAGAATGTAGTCTCCTGATTTCAGCTTATTGTTAACAGGCTCATAGTTCAGGCCATCTTCTCCTGTTATGCGTCCGCTGCCAAGTACCAGAATACCGTCTGTTTCCACATATATGCCTATCGGATTACCGCATGGTATCAATTCCGTGGTGTCAATAACATCCAGAGATATTTTTTTGAAATCAATTAGGCCGAATAACTTGAGAACCACATCATATGTTCCGGTCTGTGAAGACTGTAAAGTGAAGGGGCGATTGAAATCTATTTTAATCTGATTTGACGGAACTCTCAGATCGTTAACGCTGATTACACCGATATCCTCGGTTTCTATCTTTCCTTCAACAGGCATACCGAAATCAAAGCTTTCCTGAATGCCTACCATTATCTTAATTTCATCTGGTATGCTTTTTTCAATATAGTAATAGAAGTAACCCCCTACTGTAATTATGTTCAGCATAAACAAGCTAATCATTAACCTTCTGTATATTCTTTTGCTCCTCATCCTTTCACCTCATACACAAAGATAAATCTATTTTAAAGGAAATCTTTGAATTACTTGAGAATTCTCAGAATTCCATGAAATAAAAAAAGGATATACAATACAATTGCTGGTCCAACAATAGTATTGTATATCCTTAAATTTAGTATACGTTTTTTCTGATTTTAGCCGCTGCTTTTTTTTGTAGCGATTGCCAGATCCTTCATCTCTCTTGCACTTTCCCTGACTCGATCCGTGATTTGCACTCCACCAAGGATTCTTGATAATTCATCTATCATTTCATCTTCATTTAATTCTTTAATAATTGTATGCGTACTAACTCCATCCGTCTGCTTTTCGATCACATAGTGGCTGTCAGCCATTGCAGCTATCTGGGCCAGATGGGTTATGCAGATTATCTGATGATCGCGTGATAAAAGCGCCAGCTGCTCCGACACCTTCTGGGCTGTTCTTCCGCTGATACCAGTATCGATCTCATCAAAAATCAGGGTTTTTATATCATCCTTGTCAGCCAGTACCGATTTAATACCCAGCATAATTCTTGACAGCTCACCGCCTGAAGCAATTTTTGCCAGGGGTTTTGGCTCCTCACCCGGATTTGTTGATATGATAAATTCGGCATCGTCAAAGCCGTTGGCGGTATAATGAGAAAGCCGCTCAAAGGTCATCTCAAATCTGACGTCAAGGAAATTCAAGGCCACCAAAGCTTCCCTGATCCTGCTGCAAAGCTCCTCAGCCTTCGCCTTCCTGATGGCCGAAAGCTTCTCAGAAAGTTCGGTTAGTCTTTTTTCTGCCTTACTTAGCTCCTCGCCCAGCCTTTGCATATATCCGTCATAGTCACGATATTTTTCAAGCTTTTGCTCGCATTCCTTCCTGTAGGCCAATATCTGCTCTATACTGTTGCCATATTTTGATTTCAAATGATTGATAAGATCAAGCCTTTTTGTTACTTCATTAAGCTCCTCCTCAGGGTTTTCCATATCCTGAAGATACTGGGCCAAATCCCTGTTCAAATCATTTACCAGAGCATCAATATCCGTCAGCTGATTTAAAAAAGCTTCTATTGAAGAATCAAATTCCGCAAGCTTCATCAGCTGCCTTAATGCCCTGCCTATCAGATCACCGGCAGCCTGTGGTTCATACGCCATATATCTGTATACGGTCTGCAGACCCTCGCTAATAGTATTTGCATTGGACAGCTTTTTATATCGTATTGCCAGCTCCTCATCCTCTCCCGGCTGTAAAGCCGCTGATGCTATCTCATTAAGCTCATACTCAAGGAATGATACTTCTCTTGCACGTTTATCCTCATCAATACCTGCCGCATCATACTCCTGCTTAATTTTAACATATTCCTTGTAGCACTGCTCCAGCTCCTGTTTGATGCCATATATCTCGTCTTTTGCATAACGATCCACCAGCTCCAGGTGCTTCGACTTATGCAGAAGAGACTGATGCTCATGCTGACCATGTATGTCAATCAGTCGTCCTGCTATCTCCAACAAAACCGATGCGGTTACACTTTCACCGTTTATTCTGCAAATACTTCTTCCTGCCATAATTTTTCTTGATATAATAATCTGTTTGCCCTCTACCGGTATATCCTGCCGGCGCATAATATCAAATACCTGCTCATCCTCCGTTTCAAAAAGCAGTTCGATCAAGGCATAATCCGCGCCGCTTCTGATAATATCCTTGCTGACCTTGCCGCCAAGCGCGGCATTGATAGAGCCTATTATTATTGATTTACCGGCACCTGTTTCACCGGTCAAGATGTTTAGCTTGTCCCCGAAATTAACCTCAACCTCGTTAATTAAAGCAAAATTTTTGACATGCAGGCTGATAAGCAACAGATATCCCTCTTTTCATATAAACGTATGTTCTTATTAAAAATTCTATCATAATCATTTTTTATATTCAATCCCAACATATATTTATCGTTGATAGAGCCAAAAAAGGAACGTCAGTCTTAGCGTTTTGACCAATCGTTTTACTCTAATTGTTCAGGGAAACTTTTTCTCATTTGCCTTACAGGACATAATTATGCCAGGCAGGACATAAAACCGCCAGGCTATAAGGCAGGTAAACCCCGTTATCCTTACAACCTGGCAATTTTATAGAGAATATATATAAAAAGGAAGATTGTTTATCAAGGCTATCTGATCTTTGTAACCGTCAGCTTGCATTGCAGCTTTCGTCCGTTGACGGTAGCCGTGATAGTTGCCGTACCAACTCCCTTGGTTACTATTTTTCCGTTACTGCTAATTTCCGCCACATAGGTATTATCCACGCTCCACTTCACCGCCGAAGCATCAACTCCTTCGACTCTTAAATAAGTATATGTACTATATTGCTCCAGAGTCAGCTCAGTATCGCTCAAACCGATTACAGTAACCTCTACGGTAGCCGCCTTGCCTGATTCAGCCATGGCTGTAAGATATGCTGTTCCCGTATTCTTAGCTGTTATCTTTCCTGATTTATTATCAGAAGCTACCACAACTGTTGCTACCGAATTATTATCTGAGCTCCAGCTAACCTTATCGGTGGAGTTGTTGGGAGTCAGCACAACGTTCATTATCCTGCTCTCACCCTTAACCAGGGTAATCTTCTTGTCCTGAAGGGTTATACCGGTAGCCGGAACCCTCTCATATACAACAACCTCGCATGCAGCCATAATTCCGGTGTTGTCCTGGGCTATTGCGGTTATCGTTGCCGAACCCTTTTTCTTTGCGGTAACCACGCCATCCGCATCAACAATCACCACATCGGAATCCGATGTTGTCCACATAACTTCCTTTATTGTGGCCTCCTTCGGCCTAATAGTAGCCTTTAATGAGAAGGTTTCTCCTACAAAAAGGGTAACATATGTCTTATTTAAGGTTATACTATCAACAGGAGTTACAACCCTGATCTCACAACTGGCTTCCGCACCGCTGCCGTCAGCTGCAACAGCAGTTATAATTGCTGTACCTACCTTTTTGCCGGTAACCTTACCTCTGTCATTTACAACAGCTACATCTTCATTGCTGGATACCCAGTATACCTTCTTGTTGGATGCCGTTTCGGGTGTAATAGTAGCCTCCAGTCCCACGGATTTGCCCTTACCAAGAATATAGCTCTCATAATTCAGCTTAATATCATATGTTTCCTCGGTAACTGTAACAACACAGTGGGCAGTATAGCCGCCATCCACAGTTTTGCAGGTTATTACTGTTGTTCCGCCTGCTACTCCGGTTACCAGTCCGGTCTTTGAAATGGTTGCAACCTTTTCATTCAGGCTGGTCCAGATAAGCTCCTGGTTGCTAGCGGAGCTGGGCTCTATGGATGCATTTAGCTGGAAGGTCTGACCGACATATATAGTCTTCTCGGAAAAATTAAGCATTACACCTGTTACAGGCTGGGTTACCGTTACTATGCATTTAGCCATGCCGCCTGTTTTGCTGGTTGCGGTAATTAATGCCATACCGGCTGATTTGGCCATAACCTTTCCATCTTTATCAACTGTTGCAACCTTTGTATCGCTGGATTCCCAAACAAGGGCTTTATCTGTGGCATCTGCAGGTGTTATAGATGCCTTGATATAGTAATATTCACCGACAGCCAGATTCAGCTTTTCCACATCCAGCTTGACAGAATCGGCTGCCCGCTCAACCTTGATGGTACAGGTATCAAACCTGCCGCCATCCGCTGTTCTGACGGTAATAACAGCGCTACCTACACTCTTGGCGGTTACATTACCCTTGTTATCTACGGATACAACCTTGGAATCGCTGGATGTCCATGTGACAATCTTATTGGATGCACTATCCGGTGAAAGAGTATATGTAAGTCTTGCTTTTTGACCAACATACATGGTCTTTGACTTTTCATCAAGTGATATGCCTGATACCGGCACATCTATTGTTATATTGCAGAGTGCAAATACTTCAGGGTTGGACCTCGATGTCGCTATTATGGTTACCTTTCCCGGCTTCAGCAGGGTTACAAGGCCATTTTCATTTACTCTGGCTACAGATGTGTCGGAGCTTGTCCATATAATTGTCTTGTCATAGGCATTCTCAGGATATACAACAGCCCTGAGCTGGAAGTTCTTATCTCCAAGCTTCAAAACAGCGTTGGTCTCGGACAGGCTTATGCTTTTAACCGGCTGCTGCACACTGATATGTGAAAAACCAACTACAACATTATCCTGATTTATGGCTGATATAACGGCAGTACCGCCTGCAACACCCTGAATTGTAACCGTTCTGGGCTGTGCATCCACAATCTTAATAACATCGGGATTGGAGGAATGCCATTTTAAATTTACATTGCTGAGATTTTCAGGTTTAATTTTGGCATGTAATGTGGCAAAATCTCCTATTCCGATTACCTTGCTGGCAGGTTCTATTACAATTTCCGATACCGACGGCTGTACTGTTACTACACAGCTGGCCGACTTGACAACGCCATTAATCGTCTGACTGGCCGTAATAATAGCTTCACCCGGCTTTATTCCGGTTACAAGGCCATTTTCAACAGTCGCTACCGAAGGATTATTGGAGCTCCATACGATAGTTTCTCCAGGATTGGTAACAATAGCCGTCAGCAGGAGGGTGCCCTTGGTATAGATGACCGCATTCGTTGCACTGAGGGCAATGTTGTCGATAACGGTAACAGTTATAATTATATTAGGCACTATATAATCCGGATCAAACAAATTCTGCGAGCCGTTATACTCCAGCTCGATTTTTACAGTTCCCTTTCCTTTGGCTTTTATTATGTATGTTGAAGCATCAAACAAAACATTGTTGGGATTGCCTTCTAAGTATGTAAATTTGCTGAAAAATCCAACCCCTGTAATATTGGAATTTTCAATAAGGTTATATGTATCACCGACATTCATTACAATATTCATATCGCCAATATCAACAGGCACTATAATCTTCAGATAAGCGTAAGGAGCATTGGTGCTTGTATTAAAACTTGGATCGGCAAATGCATATATCTTGTATGTACCTGCCTTAACCCTTTCGAAGGTGACGGTTCCGCTGATTTCACTGATAGAATAAGCCATCTTTTTATCCGTAACCTTTTTACCGGTACTGCAGTCAATTATTTCCCATTTCAGATTGGATGCCAATGTGGCTTTGGATTCTATTACAAAACTGGACGGAACCCCCAGCGCAACAGCATCCGGATTCTTGTCACTATCATATGAATTGACCGTTATGGTGTTACCGGATTTTGTTGTATATGTCAGTGAAAATGAAGGAGCAACAATGACCTTCATCTTAATCGACATCGGCCTGTCCGACTTTGACATGGTATTGGTTGTTGCCGTTATTGTAGCATTACCTGAACCGATAGCGGTAACCACACCTTTTTCATCAACAGTAGCAACACCCTCATTGCTGCTTTCCCAGGTTACTGCAGATACTGATATTGCACCTCCTGAAACAGGTTCAACCGCTCCGTCCGGGGTATAATCAACATATTTAAGATAAATCTGCCTGGTTTCTCCAACAGAATTAAGTATAAGTATTTTCTCATTGGTTGTTTTGGCTGTTGTCATACCTGTTCTTTGCATATCAAACTGCAGATCCACCTTAATCAGGCAGCTGACGGAATAAGAATATGTTCCGTACTTAATAACAGCCGTGATAGTGGAATAACCTGGTCCTTTTCTTACCAGCTTGACAAAATTGGACCCATATGTAGATGAAACGCTGTGATCTATTTCAACAACTCCTGGTTCCGATGAGACCCACTCAACAGTAGTACCCGGATCCCATTCATTCCTCTTGGGCTTAACATTCAGTAAAACCTCAGGCATCTTCATCTCATATTCCGTACCTGTCTCCTTATCCTGCCCGTTAAATACAAAAACATAGTCGGTCGGCAGGTTAACATCCGCAGCCTGTATACTGTCCATGAAAAACATAAGGAAAAAAATCGTACACAGGCTTATTGCAAACGTATAAACAAATCTATATATTTTTTTGCTTCTTTTAACCATTATCTCAATGCCCCCTATTCAACTTCAGCTGACTATCTGGTACCTAATGAATATATCGGTTATTCTGGCAAAATATATTAACTTCTTTTATATAAAATATAAATGTAATATTTGGCACTTTCGTGTCATTATATGTCGCTCTTATCTATTCCCATATAGGAAATTCGGAGGAATGAAAAAGGCCCGGATACTCTCATCCCGGGCCTAATCGGATTTCCTATTTTATTTTATTTAATATACATTGCCCTCATTGCATTAAGCAGGGCAAGAAGCGCAACACCAACGTCTGCAAATATAGCAAACCATATGGAGGTTATTCCAAAGAATGCCAGTACCATAATCAATAGCTTAACTCCAAGGGCAAATACTATATTTTGTATAACTATCTGCCTGGTCTTTCTGGCAATGGAGATGGCTGTAGCTATTTTTGCAGGATTGTCATTCATAATTACCACATCGGCGGCTTCAATAGCAGCATCTGAGCCAATGCCCCCCATTGCTATGCCTATGTCTGCCGCAGCAAGCACCGGTGCATCATTAAGTCCGTCTCCGACAAATACCACCTTGCCTTTACCAGCCGCTTCTTTTTTATACTCCTCAAAGCAAGCCACCTTATCCTGTGGCAGAAGCTGAGCCTTGTACTCATCCAGACTGCACTGCCGGGCAACAACACCGGCACTCTCCTTCCGGTCGCCTGTCAGCATGACCGCGCGCCTTACTCCCAGCTTCTTCAGCCGCTTAACCGCTTCCGCCGCATCCGGCTTAAGCAGATCCGATATTACGATATAACCCAGGTAGCTGCCTTCTACCGCAACATGGACGATGCTGCCGGCTTCTTTGACTGCCGGCATATTTATCCTGTGCTCCCTCAATAGCTTTTCATTACCTGCCAATATGGTCTGACCTGCATACTCGGCAACTACTCCCTGACCGGCCAGCTCTATAACCTTGTCGGCCTGCTCAGGCTCTGAACTAAACTGTAATTTGTAGTAATTGATTATTGATTTGGCGATGGGATGGTTTGAGTTTTTCTCGGCCACCGCTGCATACTGCAAAAGCCTTCTTGCATCAACATCAGTCACAGGTGTAAGACTGGTGACCTCAAACACTCCCTTTGTCAGAGTACCTGTCTTATCGAAAACAATTGTATCTATATTCTGCAAAGCATCCAGATAGTTGCTGCCCTTTACCAGCACTCCGTGCCTTGCTCCCCCTCCAATACCGCCAAAATAACTTAAAGGTATCGAAATAACCAGGGCACATGGGCAAGATATTATCAGAAAGCTCAAAGCCCGATACAGCCACAGCTGGTAGGAACCGAACTGCAGCAACGGAGGAATAACAGCCACAGCCACAGCAGCCATTACAACAGCGGGTGTATATACACGGGCAAATTTTGTAATGAACTTTTCACTTTGAGCCTTTTTATTGCCGGCATTTCTGACCAGCTCCAGTATCTTGGATACGGTTGATTCGGTATAGGGCTTTGTTACTTTTACATGCAGTACGGCATTTTGATTAACAGTGCCGGCAAGCACCTCATCACCCTCAAACACCTGTACCGGCACACTCTCTCCTGTCAGGGCCCTTACATCCACAAAGCTGTTTCCCCTTACAACAATACCGTCAAGAGGTACCCTCTCACCAGGCTTAACCAATATCAATTCTCCGGTCATTATGCTATCAGCCGCAACCACACTAATCTTATCACCAATTATTTTGTTGGCATAATCGGGCCGTATGTCCATAAGCTCTTCTATATTCCTCTTCGATCTGTTCACCGCCAGATCCTGCAGCATCTCGCCTATATCATAAAATACCAGAACCGACACCGCCTCCAGCCTGTCGCCTATCAAAAAAGCTCCGAGGGAAGCTATCGTCATAAGGAAATTCTCATCAAATATTTGGCCATTTACAAGATTCTTAAGAGCCTTCAGGCATATATCATAGCCTGCAATAACGTAGGCAAGGATAAAGCCAATAAGCTCTACCTTCTCCGATACATCAATAAGAGTAAGCACAGCCGATATGGCTATGACAAATCCTATTCTGACTGCTTCCTTTGCTGCATCAGCATAAGACAGCCTTCCGCCTGCCCTTTTGCTTTCCCTTGTTTTATGCGCCTTTGCTTCTTGTGTCAAGGCTTGTTCTGCCTTTGCTCTGTTAAGCTGTGAAGATTTTCCCTGCATATGGCTATGCATATGATCATGTCCATCAGCCGCTGCAGTATCAACCTTTGCTCCTTCAGAGGGCCTTTCCTGACGGACTTCAAATACCTTAACCGAAGGCTCAATGCGCTTTACTATTTTCTTTATTTTATACAACAGGGCCGATTCGCTGTTGCTTGGGGTTAAATCCTCCCGCAACAAAACTGTCAGCTTTTGCTCCAGCAAATTTATACTGGCTTCCAGCACCTCACTTAAGCCGACTACCTCCTTCTCAATTTTTGCCGCGCAATTGGCACAGCAAAGGCCCTCCAGTATATATACTCTTCTTTCATTCATAACCTCACCTTTTTCTTATCTCTATCAAGCAACCTGAACAAGCAGCCCGATTAACTGTTTCAAAATTCTTTCAACCATTTCAGTATCCTGATACCTCAACTAATATCAGGCACTATCTTTCGCTTATATGCTCAAGCCCTATCTCAAGAATATTCTTCACATGATCGTCCTGCAGAGAATAAAAAGTGTTTTTCCCGTCCCTCCGATACTTGACCAGCTTTTCCTGCCTAAGTGTTTTCAACTGATGTGAAATTGCTGACTTGGTCATATTAAGAAGCACAGCCAGGTCACAAACACACATTTCCGCTTTTTCAAGAGCCATAAGTATCTTAATCCTGGTGCTGTCGCCGAATATCTTGAAAAAATCCGCCAAGTCATACAGAATTTCTTCCTCCGGCATGTCCTTGCTTACTTTCTCTACCAGATCGGCATGTATAACGTCGCAATCACAAATGGCATTATTCTTATCCTGCATCACTTCATCTCCCTGAAATATTTTTATGCTTTTATGGCTTATCAAAACCGGCTCCTGCTAGCCCGCAAAGCGCCTTGCCTTAATTTGAGAAGCAAATACAAATCAATTTTATGGTCATTTAAAGAACCTTATCTTATGCTTATCTTATGAGCTTACACAGAAGCATTTTTAAAGCTGTTTTATTAAAAGGTTGTTCAGTTGAATAATTGTTCAACTTTCGTACACTTATATTATATTCATTATGAAAAAAAATGCAACTGGTTAAATGTAGCCATTGAGCTATTGTTTAATAGCACGCTTTTATACATTTGACATATTGATACATAATATGTTAATATTTTCTTGAATATTTGTTAAATTTAGCCAATAGATATTTGAAATTGCAAGGAGAAGGACGTATGGTAAAGCAAAAAAGGTTTAAAAGCCATATGCAAGGAAAAAGCATGCGCAGACTGACATGGAACGGCAAGTGTATCCTATGAATAGGCATTAGTATGATCGGGACCCAAATATTTTCTGCTGGCCCTTAAAAACAGCCTACTTCTAATTATCATTTGTGTACCTGTACTTATTTTGCTTGCCCTGGTTATATCACTGGCACTGGCATATGGAACCAGATTGCTGAAGAAGACAAGGGTTGCCTTTATCCTGCCCATGATATTACCAACGGCAAGTGTAGTGCTGGTCTGGAGATCAGTCTTTCAGGGAAATGAGACGGTATTGCCCATATACACCCTGTTTATATGGAAAAACATCGGCATATGCATTGTGCTGCTCAGTGCCGCCTTCAGCTCCATCGACAAAGAAATATATGAAGCTGCCAGCCTTGACGGAACCAGCAGCTTTCAGCTGCACAGATACATAACCGTTCCCCTCATTGCGCCCACGATACTTAGATTTTCCACATAATATTTTTAAATTTTTAACTTATTTAATAAGCCGGAAGCGAGGTTTTATTATGAAACCAAAAAAGTTCCCTCTTATACTGACCGTATTATTCTTCTCGCTAATGATTTTTCTTAGCTTTAGCGCTAGAAGCATACACAACAAAATGATACCAAACGTGAAGGTGGCAAGACTGACCCGGGAAAAATTTCAGTATGAAGAAATGCTTGCAGATGGGACTGTTAAAACTGTTGTCAGATCCTCCTATGCTATCCCCAAATGGATGTATGATCAGGATTTTCTTTATGTTGTGGTACCGGGCAGCAAAAACGGCGATGAAAGAACCTTTGCAAGAAAGATTAACCTGCCGGTTGGGGCTGAAAATGATGATTATTATGAGATTGCCGAACAATTCTATGATGTCACCAGACTCTTTATAATAGAAAGTGATAAGGAAATTCAGTACGGTACGGAGGTATATGTCATTAAAAATTAATATATTAATCCTCCCAAAGCGGCCTGACATAAAGTCATATCTGCTAAGGGAGGATCGCTAAATCATATCAAGGACATTTCCCTGTATTTACCTTTTGCAAAACGCCACACAAAGCAGATGGAGCGGCAAAGCCAGTCTATGGTCATGGCAATCCATACCCCCAGCACTCCCATGCCAAAGGTAATTGCCAGAATGTAGCTGAAGCCTATTCTCCATATCCACATTGAGGCCATTGACACATACATGGTAAACCTGACATCGTTGGCCGCTCTGAGGGCATTTGGCAGTGTAAATGACAAGGGCCAAATCAGGGTTGACAAGATACAATGATATATCATTAATGAACGCGCAATCTGTGATGTTTCATCAGACAGGTTGTACATCCTGAGTATTAACGGTACTGCTAAAATCAAACCCGCATTAATCACCGCCATGACAATATGGGTTAACCTCATCAGTTTGAAGGTATATCTTTTTACCCCGTCAAAATCACGGGCACCAACACAACGGCCAACGACTGTAATAAGGGCAAGGCCGATTGCAGAACCCGGCAGCACGCCAAAGCCGCCTATGGTGCTGGCTATTGCATTTGCTGTTATAGCAGGAGTTCCCAGCCCTGCTATCATTCCCTGCACAAGTATCTTGCCAATCTGAAATACGCTGTTTTCCAGCCCGTTTGGTACACCTATTTTTAAGATCCTTTTTATCAGCTTCATATCAGGAAGGTACTGGGCATAGCCTTCAATATGAATAGGGTGCTTTTTGTTATGAAGCAGTAAATACATAGTCACAGCAGCAAAAATTCTTGAAATCAGGGTTGCTATTGCAGCACCGGCTACCCCCCATCCGGCTCCGTATATCAGTACCGCGTTAAAGGTTATATTGATTGTATTCATTATTATTGAAATAATCATTGATACCTTTGAATTACCCATGGAACGGAAGAGGGCTGCACAGGCATTATATACCGCCATAAAGGGAAAGGATATGGCTGTATAAAAAAGGTATGTTTTTGAGTTGGTCATAACATCCGCTTCCACCCTGCCAAAAAGAAGTAATAGTAAATCCTTGCCAAAAAGCAGGGAAACGGCCATCAATACAAGTGCCAGCACCAATATGGATACCAGCAGCTGCTGACCTGATTTGCAGGCCTCCTTTTCATTTTTTTGCCCCAGTAGCTGTGAGGTAACCACAGCTCCACCGGTAGCCAGGGCTCCAAACAAGCCAAACAGCAATACATTTACCGTATCTACCAGGGATACGCCGGAGACCGCCGCTTCTCCCACACCGGATACCATCAGGCTGTCGGCAAAGCCTACCGTAACAGCAAGTACCTGCTCTATAAGTAAGGGTACTATTAGTCTGACAAGCTCTTTCCTGCTAAACATCTTCTTCTCCTCATATTATGTATATTAATTAGTGTCCTTATAGTGTCATGTATATTAGTCTGTTTGTTCATTTTTCTAATACACTCTGCTTACGGTATTCTCAGCATTTTCAAAGATGCAAATAAAACCGGGGAGAACCTTATGGCTTCCCCGATAATTCAGATCCCATATTAAACTTAAAATTTCATATTTATAAAAATATATCAACATTCTGCTACATAAATGAGGCTTTTATTCACAAGACCCGCCTTCATATTCAAAAGTAGCATAAATATCAAAGATTATCAAGATATAAAAATCAGCATTAGTAGCTTATTATGGCAGACAAACCCCGCTCATTTTGCAAAATAGCCTGCTGCAATGCTTTATCGATTTAATTGCATTATGAAAGCAGGCCTAAAAATTTTCGTATGCTTTTAGCTAATATGCTATATAACTAAATTTTTATAACACAATTACCTCATGCTTCCTTCCATCATCAACTAGCTTAATCCGCTTGCCTGCCAGCCTTTTTCCATCCACCAGCAGCGCTTCGGTAGCGAGCCTGCCCTTGCTTCTGTTTTCCACCCTAATCTCATATTCCGCAGCTCCATATTTATACCATACCGTATAATCTCCAAAGCTGGCTGGGGTAGCCGGCTCAATAATAAGCGTGTCCGCCTCCTTCCTTATGCCTAAAAACCAGAAGAGCAAGCCCTGGTACATCCATCCTGCGGAGCCCGTATACCAGCTCCAGCCGCCACGCCCCGTATATGGCGGGCAAAGGGATATATCCGCCACCATAACATACGGCTCCTTTTCATACCTGAGCGCATCCCTGCTGTTTGAGCTTATATGGATGGGATTAAGCAGGGTAAAAAGCTTATGGGCCATGTCATATTCCCCCATCATGGCGGTCGCTATAGCCAACCATATAGCGGCATGGGTATATTGACCGCCGTTTTCCCTGATTCCCGGCAGATAGTTCTTAATATAGCCGGGATTTTTCTCAGTCTTGTTAAATGGAGGAGTAAGCAGCAAAGACATATAGTCCTCCTCCCTAACCAGATAACTCCAGGCCGAGCGCATTGCCTGGATACATTTTTGTCTGTCTCCGGCGCCGGATATTACACTCCAGGACTGGCTTATGGAATCTATCATGCACTCATCATTGTCCTTGGAGCCCAGCTTTGTGCCGTCATCATAAAATGCCCGCAAATACCAGCTGCCGTCCCAGCAGTTTTCATTAAGGTTTCTTTTCAGCATCTCCCTTTTTTCCTCAAGATATTCCACATATTCGGTATCCTTCTTATGCAGGCACAAGGGAATAAAATCCGTCAGCACCTTATAAAAGAACCAGCCCAGCCATACGCTTTCACCCTTTCCTCCTATGCCAACCTCGTTCATTCCGTCATTCCAGTCTCCACCTCCCATCAGCGGAATACCATGCTGCCCAAAATGGGTTCGGTCTATTGTCTTCTTGCAATGCTCATACACACTTCCGGTCTTTGGCGAGATCTCAGGAGTGAACATAATTTCATGCTTGTTTTCATCCAGCAGGGGGCCCTTTAGATAGTTTACCTCCTCCTCCAGTATTGAATAATCCCCTGTTGCCCTGATATAGACCGCTACCGCATAGGGCAGCCACAGCAGGTCATCACTTATTTTAGTGCGGACTCCTACCCCATGCGGAGAATGCCACCAATGCTGGACATCCCCCTCCTCAAACTGCCTGCTGCAGGCTAATATGATCTGCTTTCGCAAGACATCAGGATCGGCCAACTGTAAAGCCAGTGAATCCTGTAGCTGATCACGAAATCCAATGGCACCTCCGCACTGATAAAAGGCGGTCTTGGCATTCAGTCGGCAGGAAATTGTCTGATACAGCAGCCATCTGTTAATGAGTATGTCAATGGCCCTGTCGGCGGTCTTTACCCGAACTGTTCCCAGGATTTTATCCCAGTATTGCCTTACCCTTTCAAGCTCATTTTCAGCATTTGACAGCTCCCTGTATTTGCTTCGAAGCTGCTTTATTTCATCAGGATCATTGCTTTGACCCAGGGCAAAAATGATAGCTGAGCTTTCGCCAGGCTTAATTTCAAGTGATACCTGTATAGCCCCGCAGGAGTCGTAGCAAACCCCGCAATTTTTAGACAGGGTCAAATCGGCTCCCCTGGGGCTTTGTATGGATCCCTTCGGTCCTAAAAACTCCTGCCTGTCGCCTGTATAGCCCAGAGTGGATACACTGGAAAAGATATACGAAATGCAGTCGCCAAAGTTAAAGGTGTATAGATTTTTTGCATAGAAATAATCCTGCTCCTTGTCATATCCTGTGCATATATAGGGACCGGTATGCTCCCTGTTGGTTCCCAGCACCCACTCCAGATAATAGCTCAGTCTCAGATACCTGACCCTGTCCGTTTTATTTGTCAGCTTAAGCAGCCATAGCTTAATTGGCTCATCAAGTGGAGTAAAAACGACAAGCTCCTGTTCAAGCTCCTCCTCCTCATGCAGGAATTTGCTGTATCCTATTCCGTGTCTGACCCTGTAAAGGCCCCGATCGCTTCTGCCAAGCGACATGGGAGTCATTATGGTACCGCTGGTTTCATCGAGAATATAAATAGCCTCTGATGCCCTGTCATAAACGGGGTCATTGCACCAGGGGGTTATCTTATTTTCCCGGCTGTTGATAGCCCAGGTAAAGCCTCCTCCTGATTCCGATATCTGAAAGCCGAATTTTTTATTAGCAACAACATTAATCCAGGGGACAGGCGGCCTCTTCTGTCCCGTCAGAACTATTTCATACTCGCTTCCGTCATTAATAAAACCTCCAAATCCGTTAAAAAACTCATATTCGTCCGAATTCTGCATCTGCTGTTTGCCAGCCCCTGTAACCATATCATTCACCTCCTAGTCATCGGAATCGGATAATTCCTCGCTGAAGCTTCTGAAGTAAATGCCGCTTCTTTCCGTAAATACAATTCTTGCCACAGTATACAGCAGATTTATTTCATCCTCGCTCATATCATAGGTATGCAGAACATAAAAGCCTGGTTTGCTGCCCGCGTCATATATCCTTAACGAGCTGGTCATGTCATTTATCAGCTCATCCAGCTCCTGCAAATAGCCTTGCTTCGTCTCTATCATTATTACCAGATCCACATCCAGGCGGTTAATTCTGTAGTATTCATAGGCCTTCAGCACATCCTTTATTATCCCGGCATTCTGGACGGACTTGACGGTCAAAAGCATAATCGGATTGTCGCCTGATATTCCGAATCTCCACAAAGCGCTTTGATTTTTATTGTTCCTTAAGATATTCTGTTGTGGCCCCCTGTAGGCAGCGTTCGGATAGAATATAGGGCTAATCAGATCCTGAAAGGCGGTCAGCTGGTTTCTGTTGATCTCAAGATACTTGAGCTCTATTTCACTCTGCAGCTTGAATTTTTCAAATACATCATCAATCCTGTATTCATTGTCCAGCTCCTCGGATATCTTGACCGCCTCCTCTATGCTTTCGCATACTCCTGTTATAAAGCTGACGGATGCACTTTGTCCGGCAGGTATACTTATGGTCACACGAAGGCTCATTATCGGATCGTTGCAGAAGCCTGCCTGGTTGGAGAAAGGAATGCTGCCGACTACGGCCGCCGGATTTTCAGGGCTGTTGTTTCTACCTATGAATCTCATCCTGTCATTTTCATATTCAACCTTTTTATTCGGCCTTCTGTCAGTTTTTACCGTATGCATCAGGTAAAGATTTTCCTCTGTTTTGCTGGAACGCCTTTTGGAAATGAATATCTTTTGCTCAGCCAAAAATTCACTTTCGATGAATAGCTTGTTGAAGGCCGGATGGCTCAGCTCCGCCAAATGGCTGTCCGCCACCACTTCCAGATAGCTGGTCAGCTCCAGTCTTTTTGCTTCCTTAGAATGGTTTGTCAGCTTAACCTTTCTGATTTCAATATTATGGCTGGGTGACAGACTCACCTGGGTATGGGTGGATACTTCTCCGTCTCTTCTTTTGAACTCTGCCTTATATGGTGAGAATATGGCCTGGTATTCGTCAGGCTCCGTCCTGGTAGGATGGTAGGTACTGCTCCAGAGCTTGCCCGTACTCAAATCCTTTATATATATATACTGACCGGTATTAGCATGGATATCAGCCCTGAAGCGATGCACCATCATATTCATATATTTGCTGAAGCCATCTCCATCCGAGGTTATCATCAGGGAGTATTTGTTGTTGGACAGATAGCAAACAACCGGGACGGGCGGTGCCGGGCTGCCGATATATCTGTTGCTGTATAGATTTTCCCTGAAATAGCTTTTGTCAACATTTATCGTATATCCCCGCTTTGCCAGTGAAATCAGATAGGATTGCCTTTTTTCCTCAAGAAGTACCTCGGCCGACTTCACTATGGGCTCTGCATGAAATCTTTTTCTCATGATGCCATCATTCAGGATATTGTTAACAGCAACCAGATTCATTCCCTGATGGTGGGCCATAAAGGAGGTTACTATTTTATAGGGCTTCATGTTTATAGCGTCAGGACCGTTAAAGTCCACCGCCTCGTAAAAGCCGTACCTGCCATATACCCCCAGCTTCTTCAATAGCCTCAGGTTCTTTATGCCGGCATTTCCCGCATATTCAAGTGCCAGCATTGTCGAATAGGGGGAAACGACAAGGGAATTTTTTCTCACCGGCTGCAGCCTTAGCTTGGGAACGCCAAAGGCCCTGTACTGATAATTCGCATTTAAATCAAAGCGGTAATACTGGGATTCAGATATGCCCCAAGGTATTTCCATGGTTTTTGCATAATGCATCTGCTGCAATACCGCAGCCCTGGCGCTTTCGGCAAAAACCGAGCAGGAATATTCCTTCAGCACCAGATTTGGCATCAGATATTCAAACATGGTTCCGCTCCAGGATACAAAGCAGGGTATTCCCTTGATTAAGGTAAGTGGTCTGCCCAGGCGGAACCAATGTTTAAGGGGCACATCTCCCCTGGCGATAGCCAGAAAACTGGTCAGAGCAGATTCCGAAGCCACCAAATCATAGCAGCCGCTGTCCAGGGTGTTTGAGGATACATGATAGCCTATATGAAACAGCAGCCTTTGCCTGTTAAAGAGGAAGCTAAAGTCCATGCTTTTTATTATGCCATCAATCTTCCTGCACAGCTCGTTGATTTTATCTATGACAGCCTTTGCCTTTTTATTGTCCTGCCGGGCCAGCTCCATAAGGCTTGGACAGGAAGTAACAGCATAATCCTTTAGACTATAGCCTGATATTTCATCAATAAGAGTCTCCAGATTTTGTGCAAGCTGGTCAAACCAGACGGGATTTTCCTTTGGCTTTGGCTCTCGTCCTGCAATTTCATCCCAGATATAGCTGATATCCTCCAATAACATATTAAAGTTTTCGTAGCAGTCCTTTATTTTATATTCCGGATTGCACAGCCTTGCTGTTTTCTTAAGCTCCCGCAACAAATCCTCTGTTATAACCGGAGTGGTAAGCTGCTGAAGAAGGCCGTTTTTTAGGGCAATCATGTGACCGAGGAAATTGCCGCTATCTACTGTGGAAATATAATCCGGATTTAGGACCTGAAGTGTTTTTATCTGATACCAATTGTACAAATGCCCCTTCCACTTTGGAAGCTGAATTACCGTATCCAGCAGAGCTTCAATCCTGTTTATGGTTGAGCTGAGGCTTTCAAAGCCCAGATCCCTTGCGGACAAAATGGCAAGGAACTGAAGGCCTATATTGGTTGGCGAGGTTTTGTCGGTGATTTTAACGCTGCTTGTTATCTGATAATTGTCGGGACACAGCCAATTATTTTCACGATTGGACAGCTGCCTGAAAAACTGCCAGGTATGCCTGCAGACTTCCAGTAAAAACTCCCTGTCATCAGCGCTGAGAGCGGCGCCCTTTTGCTCCTTGGGCCTGCTTATTAAATAGGCGATATAAAAGGCCCAGGTCCACAAGAGCAAAAGTATGCTGTAAATTAAATATCCGGCTACATTCAATCTTGTTTTAAATAGCAGTGGTAATATTACGGCCACGGGAAGAAGGGAACTCCACATGGACAAAAAATATCCCTTTTTGGTATTTAGTATGGATGCATCCACCGCTTCCGCCGTGTTCCAATTTAGTAAATTCTTTTTGCTTATAGTCAGACGGTAAAGGGTCCTGATAATTGCATCGGCTGCCGAATACGCCCGGTAGGGAGTCAATACCAGCTCAAGAAAGGTTCTCTCAAGCGCATAATATATATCCTTAAGCAGTTGCCGGTAAAGCAGGGCAAGCTTTGGTCGGCTGATTTTCTGAGCTATTATTGTGACCAGCAAAATTATCAGGTTAAGAAAATCATTGAAAAACACCAAAGGCAGCCAGAGATAAAATACATCCGAAAGCAGGGCTAGGTTTAAGATAATAAACAGGATCTTACTTATAGGTACCAGGCTTCTCCTCAAATTGTCGAAAATCTTCCATTTTGATAATGCACATAAGCTTCTGCCGGTTTTGTCCTTTAAAAATAGCCATGGCAGAAGCTGCCAGTCACCTCTTATCCATCTGTGCTCTCTCTTAATAAATGATAGTACGCTGCTTGGGAAGCTGTCCATTATTTTGGCAGCACTTGAAAATGCACACCTGGTATAGCAGCTTTCCAGCAGGTCATGGCTTAAAACCCTGTTTTCCTGAATAACGCCGTCCAGCAAATAGTGGAAGGCCTCCACATTATATATTCCCTTACCTGTGTATATGGCCTGCCCGAAAATATCCTGATATATATCGGATATTACGGTTGAATAACTGTCCAGTCCGGATTGACCTCCAAATATAAAGGTAAAGCGGCTGCAGCTTGCAGGAGGAATATGATTTCTTACTGCAGGCTGGATAATAACGTAGCCCTCCCTGACCTTTTTAGCATCCCTGTCAATAACCGCCCTGTTCAGCGGATGATCTATCAGGCCTACCAGCTTGGCGGCATTATCCCTGATCAGATCAGAATCTGCATCAAGGGTTATTACATATTTAAAGCTTTTCATCAGCTGTCTGTCACACAGAATATGCGAAAAGCTAGTACTTGCTTCATCCTGTCCAAGCAAAAGCCTGTTAAGCTCCTCCAGCTTTCCTCTTTTTCTTTCCCAGCACATATAACATTTTTCCGAGGAATTCCACTTGCGGTGGCGGATAAAAAGGCTAAAGCGTGCATACTTTGCCGGATATAACTCGTTCAGTTCATTAAGACGGCTAATCAGCGCTTCTTCTATTTCTGTATCTGTCTCCATCTTCTCGGCCGGAGCGTCCATATAATCTGCCAGAAGAGCAAAATAGAGATTTTCCTGCCGATTAGCAAGATAAAGCTTGTGGAGCCGTTCCATATACTCAAGCCCCTGCTCCCTGGATGATATAATTACCGGCATGACAACAAAGGTTCTTGCACTTTCAGGAACTCCATTCAGATAGTCCAGGGCAGGTATTTTCTTAGTCTGAACACTTCTGGTAAAGATATTGTTGATTATTTCCTGGGCTATCCCCATCAGCAAAGGCAACGCCGCAACTATCATGATAGCAGCAGTTGCATGCATACGGTTTGTGTCTGCTATTTTTCCCTCCTGCCTGTAGTAGCTGCCGGTTATAATCAGTGCAAGCAGAGCAATGGATGCAGCCAGCACAAGAAAGTATGTGACAAAATACAGCAAGCCCTTGATATTAAAGCTTTTTCGGCTTATATCAGGCATAGCCTTGTGCAGTACCTTTGCCTTCAACAGCTTGTATCCCTTGCCTATCAGATAGCTGCCTACATGATGGGGGCAATTTAACTCAGCCCTACCCTCCACAGCAAGCCTCAGGCATTCATATGCAATATCAACCTCACTCAGCTTATACCTAAGAGCGAGCTTTACTATTTTGCCGCGATATAAGCCCTTGCTTTCAGAATCCATCCTGGGATATACACCGTCCGGGTCCTTTGACAGGATGTGCTCCAGGCTGGAGAATTCTGCAAAAAAGCCCTCCTCATCTATCTCATTGATTTCTCTGAGACTGATAACCAGAGCCCGGATGATGGCCTCCAGATGGGACTGGGTTTTGCCCTCCTCCTGGAATACATGTGTCGGATTGAGCTTCTTGCCATCGCCATTGCAATGATATTCAACATAACGCAAAATATCGACATCACTGAAGGACATATTTTTAAGCAAATATATTACATGCGAGTGGAAGGAATAGTTATCCTTGCAGTCAGGCTCAGTTTCACACAGCAAGGATGCGATATCTGTTATTTCCTTCCCCTGGCGCAGCTTTTCCTTTACCAGTTTGTCAGCCTTAGCCTTGATCTTGATTATCTTCAGGATATCGTCAGCAACCTCTATGATGTTTTCCAGCAGGCAAAAACCGATAACCTCAGGAAGAACCCAAATCTCCTTGTCTGTCAGGGGAATTTCCTCCTGATAGGCTTTAAGCATAAGGGAAATGTTTTCGTAGTTGAGATGGCCCCCGGAAAGGGCGACCATCTTTTTGGCCAGTATATAAACCCTCGGATATCCGCGATACTGCTTAGCCTTCAGAATCGGAAGCACCTCATAGCTGGTTCCTGAGCTTCTTACCTTCTTTATCTGACGATACATCATCTGATAATTGTCAAACAGCCATCTTGCCGCCGGTATCAGGGCAATAATATCAGACGGAACGGCGGTAATGCTGTTTCTGATTTTGTTCAGTCTTTTATATGCAACCTGATTATAGTCATCGAGGACAAAATTATATCTCATCAGCCTGACTTCCTTGTGTTCCGCCGCCAGCTCAAGCATTTGTTTTCTTATGTCCTTGGGCTTATACATACTGATTTTGTCTTCAGCCTCCAGCTGAAAATGTATCCGCTTCCTCAAATGCTTATAACGGAAGTACAAAAACAGAAGAATGCACCAGAAAATAGCTGTCAGGACAAGTATTGCTATCAATCCGTCAGGCATATTGAGAAAAAATCCATGTCCAAGCAATATGTTAAGCACTTTCGTGGCTCCTCCTTACCAAAGATAATTCTTCAAGCATATGCCAACCAAGGCTAAAGCATTATCTTATATATAGTTTGTCTTTTTTTACATAAAAAAAACGGCACAATATTATATTGTGCCATTTTATACGGTTCTTATTAGAATCTGAGAAATTTATATAACTTTTACTGCTCACAAATGACCCTTCCTGAAATACATCTGCCGGTGGAATGCAATATAAGCTATCATTTATACTCTATTCATTTTAAATATATATCCATTCTGCGATTAGAATCCTCTACTACCTTCTCAAGCTCTAATAAAGAAGCGACTGCATAAGGAGATGTCTCCATATATCAGTCGCTTAATATATATCCAATATTTATAAAGAATTTAAATCAAGAAAAATATGTGAATTACAGGGCAAAGCTGACAAAGCCACCACCAGCTTTAGTTGTGCTAAGCCAACAAAGCAAATCAATCTTTATTTCATCCCCACCATCAATGATATTCAAATATGCTATATTTTCATCAAGGCTGTATTCCAATGAAATTGCCGTTACCCAATGATAGGATTCCAGCTCGTCAACCTTGCCGTTATCAAGGTTTAAAAAAGCAACAGGGGTATCATTTTCCAGTGCTTTATGCAGAAAAGCCACTACGGTAGCCAAATTCGGCCTTAACTGCTTTTCCTCCGGTATATCAAGATAATCCAGGCGAATGTCAAGCTTGTGCTTATGCAGATATTTGACGATACCTTCTCCAAGCATGGATGTCGAAGGTATGCCTCTGGGGCCGGGTGTAACATAGCCCCACATCTCATTCATAAGCTCAAGACACCTTTCCTTTGTCAGCCCTAAATTTTGATTTTTCTCAAAATGCTTGCTTTGGATATAATACATTATATTAGTCACCGTAGCGGGTCCGCAACCGCATCTGCGCTGTTTTTCCCTGAGATACCAGTCCTGGTTGCTGCCATATATATCAGTCTTTTCATCGCAGTCTATAATTTTAAGTATATGCTTGGCTTTTATTGAAACAGTCTCCATCTCTCATATCCCTGTGTATTTGTTCTTTTTAATGCACACATTGCTAAGATTATAACATAAAATTATATGACGGAAAAGACTTTTATTTAAAAATTATTTAACTCATTTTTCAACTTCAAAATTTTGCAATGTCAGACCTCTTCTTCCCTGCGCAATAGCCACCATCTGATAAACCACAAGGCGGTTGAAGTCAGACGCATTACAAATACAATCATATATACGGCCTTATATGCCTTCAGATCTGCTCCCAAAAATCTGTAAATTGCTACACCAGCCATAGGCATAAAGGCATTTGACAGCATGGTAAGCATTGTATACAGAGAGATATTTAGTGTCTTGTTTTTTTCAGGAAGTACCTGAAGTAGCATAAGAGGTATATTCAAAAAAACAGTCGCAAAAGCAAAATTAGAGATACTGTTCATGGCCACAAATACAGGCCTTGCAACATTCTCAGGCAAATCCAGGGTAAATATCATTATCAGTGGAAAAAAAGCCAGTCCCAGGCCACCAAAGATGATGGGAAATCTTACTCCCTTTTTCAGATTAAGCCTGCTCCAGAAACGGATGGTAACAAATTGTACTATGGCTCCACCTATGCTTGTATAGCTCAGCCAGGCCTCATTCATACCCAGATAGTTGACTTCCCCAAGAAAGAAAAGCGTCCAATCCATCTGCCAGCTCATATAAAAAAACAGGGCAACAAAGGCAAAGCCCAGGAAACGCTTGTTTTTGATCAGCTCCGTTAACGCTGTCTTAATTTCCTTAGGTTTGATTTTGCCGGCGGAGCTGCTTTGTCCGCCATTTATTCTCTTAAGCACAAAAATCTGCATTATCAGCAGCATGCCTGCAAGCCATACAAAAATCTGATGCCACAACAGCTTATCCTTCGTAGTTTTGGCTGCAGCCAGTATAGCCCCACAGCTAAGAGGAATGACTATACCTATTAAAAAGTTAATGCTATTACGTACTGTAAGGATGTTGTTTCTAGCCTCATCCCTTACTACAACATCTGAAAAATAAGCCTGCCAGGACACATTATATACGGTCATAGGCGCAGAGGATACAGACAGCAACAGCAGGAATGCTGCCAGTCTGATGGAACCCAGCATCGGTGTAAATCCCATTAAAAAATATGCTCCTGATATCATGGCTAATGCCATAATTACCATATTTCTTTTGTTGGACATGCGATCCGTCAGAATTCCTCCCGGAATCAAAACCAGCATGCCTACCAGCTGTGGCAGGGTAATAACCAGGCTTAATTCGAAATCATTTGCACCCAGTCTTGTAGCAAACAAATTGTTATAATTGCCGACAAGATTATTAACCAGTGTAATAAGCAAGCCCTCTACTGCAAACAATACAAGAATTCTGTTATCGGTCGCTCCCATATAGCGACTTATCCTTGTATTCATCCTTCGAAAAAATTTAAAAATCGAATTTATCATATAAAATCTATACCACCCAAGTAAAATCCTATATTTATTTCATCCTAATTAAAATTGCATTCTTGATACAATAAGCTATATAGTATCACAGATCACTTTTTTTACAATACTCTTAAAGCAGCCTGCCGTCAAATATTTATTCCATTTAGATAGCGTAACTTTACTGTAGGAAATAGATAGACAGAGAGCACCAAAGATGTGTTAATAGAAATCACATCTACACTATAGCTTTTTATTCATACTTTTACAAGCCCCAAATGTGTGTATAAAACCATACGTATTTCTTGGCACCTTCACTTATCCTATGGTTTATGCTCTCAAAGTATTTCCCTATTTCTTTGTGTCTGTTCTTTTCTGCTCGCAGCATTTCTGCACTGCTTATTATATCGTTTTCTTCGGCACCTACAGCCCTTGGTAACTCTTTTCTCTGTTCCCTAACCAGTTCTAACATCCTTCCGCCATTCCAATAATAGGCTCTTAATCGTGCCATTTTATCAGCACCTATTTTGCTCCATCCCATTGGTCTGGAACTCATCCTTGAAGACAACACATGGCTAACATGTCCTTCTGCACTACAACCTATGATACCTTCTTTTTCTGTCAGGCGTACCTTTGCTGCTGACCAGTTAGACAATATATATTCTCTGCTTTCTATAACTCTTTTTTGTGCCGCTTCTCCCTCTGTTACCTTTAATATCTTTCCTATCAGCTCCTCAAAGTTTGCTCTTGTCCCATTCTTTATAGTTTCATATATTTCATTTCGTACATCTTCCGCTGAATCTAGCAAATGGGAGGTTGCTCTTATAATATACTTACTTAAATGAAACTCATCTATAACATAAGTAAGTCCTGACAGCTTCCTTTTTCCTGCCTTTATCCAACTGCCTCCATCTCCATTAAGATATATTTTCTCAATGCTGTCTATATCATAGTTACAACGAATGTATTCATATACCTCATCCCATAGCTTTTCATTTTCTTCTCCTGGATATGTTCCGCAAAAATAGTGTGGGTTTATAAGCTTATTTCGTTTACTTTTAGGCCCTTCCTTT
>ENA-OWPA01000423-OWPA01000423.1-bioreactor-metagenome-genome-assembly--contig:-NODE-423-length-59256-cov-24.610031_pt1 | contig 59256 bp, 44 predicted proteins | sample MGYA00238139_ERZ651803 | MGnify/ENA primary metagenome ERZ651803 (study PRJEB26909, sample SAMN07631231) | bioreactor metagenome | isolation source: Switchgrass digestor | place: USA: Dartmouth...
TAGGCTTTGCTTTGCTATGCCCATTTTCAGAAAGTTATACAGCATATTCGTTTATCAAGGTTCATTTCGTCAATATGTATTTACTTTTGTCAGTCTCTCAAAGTTATTTTATCCCAATAATTAACATTTAGCTGGTTTTCCAGTTACTTTTCGAGAATATTCTTTATTAAGGCAACTCATAACTAACCTTGAAATTTACATAAAGATAATATGGCTGTAACAGGATTGTAACCAACAAGCGTTTTGTTATTGATATCTATACAAATCCATTATAATTATCGTACAAACTTTCACTTCATTCTTCTACACTGCAATTTATTTATCTTATCAGGAAATATTCCGGAAATATGAAACCTTTGGAACACTTTTACAGTCTAATATTTCGGTGGACAATTTAAAGTCCTCCGATAGACATAAGAAAACCGAAATGAGGCGTACGGTCATGCTACATATAAGGTCACCGGATAAACTCATAAGGTTTCCGGACAAATTAAAAGGCTCTCGCATATCCCCTATATCATGATCCTGCAAGTTCTAGGTAAAATGGGATATTTAAGAGCCTATAACCGCATTATATAGCATGGTTTGCCTTAATACAACAGAGTACTTGCATAAAGAAGCTAAAACATAAGTATTACAAAAATGATATCTCGTGATAGGAAAACATAGTAGTCCAAGTAGTCGATGTAGAAGTTTTTCACATGGACTACACTCCTATCTCGTGGTAGTAGTTGAAGTAGTTGAAGTAGCCGAAGTAGAACAGTAGCGTTTATTCCACGGTCCTCTTGACAATGAGTACCGGCATGTTAGGCTGATATGCCAGGTGTCAACCATGCTCCAGAGCCCAACTCCTTGTTCAGCATGGGGGATGCCGGTGATGCCTGTAAACATGCCGGTGGAGGCTCATTGTCAAGAGGACCGTGGAATAGCTGTTATTGACAAGGTCAATTCCGATTTAGGCTCATCTATCTATATTCCAGATAAGAACAAGGAAATGGTTTACAATAACATCAAAAGTAAAACAACTGCTGAATTTGAGGCAATGCTCAGAAATGAGTATAAAGCCTTGACAGTTAGTGAACCGTCTATCACTCAGTCTGGTTCTGGCAATTACGCAAGAGATACTCTTACGGTAAACAGCCAAAATAACGAGGTTATTACGCCAAATTATGTGAGGGAATCTATAATACAGACGGCTCCCATAAGTTATAATTCCGAAATGTTCCTTAACTCAACAGTATTTAGCGGTACAGGGGTAGCAGGAACATATGTATACGAAAGTATCAGCAGTTATGGTTCACAGTGGCCTTCTGGCTTTACGGGATTTCATTTTGCTGTTGATTCAGGATCATATTCACTAAGCAGTGATAAAAAGCAATGCACTGTCACTTTGAAAGGCCATCCGCAGGATGCAAATGGAGTAGCCCTTCTAATAGTACTTACTGCCACCAATACATTTAGTGCAGGTTAAAAGTCGTTATTTCAAAAAGATAGCGGGTAAATTCTTACCCGCTATCTTTTTGGATAAAGGATTTACTTAAGCGGTGTTAAATGTATAGAACCGCTAAAGTTAGGTATAATATCTGGTTCAGAATTTTTACCCATAGCATAATCTCTTGTATAGTTATCAGAATGAGGTTGAATTCTATTTGACGGGTCTGAATTCAAATCTTTGTATTCCTCGCGAAGTAATGCTTCGAATTCATCAGGAGTTTTGTTTTTAATATTGTTATAAACCTTTTCTCTATTCTCGTATGGAATATAGAAAGTCGTTCCTAGTTCTGTATTAAGTTTATCGATAACAGTTTGATAAGGTGCAAGCAATTCATCTATAGTTTTTTCTGTTTGTGCAGAAGCAGAGACACATAATCCAAGCATCAAAGTAATTATTAAAATCAAACTAACAGTTTTTTTCATAAGCTATACCTTCCTTTCAATATATTGCTTACAGGTATTTGCATAATCTGGTAAACTATATCTTAAAGTGCATATTTCAATTATATTATATGATTATTACTTTATAAAGTCAATATACCTAAGTAACCTAAGTATATTATATTCATTATTTTTGCAAATTATACCAGTGATACAGAAAAAAGTTGAAAACTGCAACAGATTCTTTTCAAATAATTTAACTTTCAATTTTGGAGATAGTAAGCAGTCATTACTGAGGATTCCGACTTCATAATATGGGAAGTTGGTACAAACGAACCCATAGCCTTAAGAAAATAAGATATAGCTAAAGAGCAATATCTCTTGTTGTTTAGGACTAAAGATTAACTCACGCTGGACTTTTCCTAATGCCCCCATTTATACTACTCCTGAAAAAACGCATACCTGTTTAATCCGACGTAATTGGCCCTCCATTCGGATTAAAAGTGACCCACTGATCCATTTCAAAATGACCAGTGTTCCGATTCAATTTGACCCATGGATATGATTCAAAGTGACCCACCCCTACCACGGAATGATTAAAGATTATCAAATTGGTGAGCGGTGTCCATAGGAAGTTTGTCAGGCAGTCCGGCAAGAGGCTGAAAGCAGCCCTTACCGGACACGGATAATACGTATCATGTCCTTTGAAAATTGAAACCTCTCATGGAATTCTTTGATTCCAACCTGAGCTGGTAGGAACTGTGTATGAGACTGTCGAGACTCAATCTTTATAGTCATAAAAAAAGACCATACTCCAAGAATTATTTGGATATGGTCCTTTATGCCGATTTGTTGCTGTTTACAATGTTTTCGGTTGTACCTCGTAAAAAACATAATACCGGCTTATACAATAAGTACATTTCCATACTTCACTGATTTTACAGAATTCTTGGCAACCTAAACATATATATCATATCGAAAATAAAAAAATAATCAATGGTCAATTGAAAGGTCAGGACAATGCTTAATTAGTGGACAACAATAGTGTTTTCCTTAACAGTGCAATGACCGGTATGCAAGAGCAGTTCAACAGTTATTCAGTAAGTCCTGGCGTGTGACTTAAGGCAGGAGCTTGCGGTCCTGTATAATACGCAAGCAAAAGATTATATCAGTCATCGTGATGAAAGAACTCTTTGATCCGTTCCAGGTCACGGTTCAGATATTCCGTATTTATCAGAATCCTGCGGTTCATAATCCTGATTTCAAATGTTGAACCGTGGTTTTCAAAGGCAGCAAGAGAAATGTCAGGCCGGCCTGACACAAGACCGTTGATGGCCTTATCAACCACAATGATGCCGCCTGCAAGCATAAAAACGAACAAAAGGATGGCAGCTATACACCTTTTGCGCCTGATCCTCTTCTGCCTGTATATTTCCAAACGTTTTCCTGCAGAATTCTCTGCTTCCACGCAAACCTCTCCCTGGCAGTGTAAAATAGCGGCCATACCATAGGCCATATTTATCATAATTTTACGTAATCCTAACTTATTTTTGACAATATGCAAAATGATATTCATAAGAGGGACAGTTCTCGCTTTTTTGATGCACTATTTTAAAGTGCAAAAGTAAGAACCGTCCCCAGTCCATTCTACTTTTCGTTGAGTACGTCATTCAGTACTTCTGCGAGGTATTTTGTTGATTCCAGGCATTCACTGAGCAGGTTGCCGTCCCCTCCTACCTCTACAAGGATCGCCTGGTTGGAAATATGCTGGTTGTAGCGCTTTGCAACAATTAGTATGGGCTTTGTCAGGCCGGGGTATTTTTCGTTGAGTTTATGCTGGAGCCTGAGTACGAATTTGAGGTTTTCCTGCCAGTTCGGATGCGGCAGCGTACCATCTGCTCCCACGACGAACATTATCTGAGCACAGTTCTTGCCGTTGATCTCCTTGGTCATGCGAAGCTTGGGCTTATCGCTCGATACTGCATCCCTGTGTATATCGATATACACCTGGATCGAAGGATAGCTCTTCCTGTAACTCTCCAGCGTATCTATTGCAACGCCGTAAGCTGCATCACGCACATTGTCATGCACGGTACCGTTGTGCATGGTCTCGATGCCGTATTTCTTGAGGTGTCTGGCAAGCTCTTCCCCCACCCGGACGACATTGTACTTCGGGTTGCTGTTGAAACTGGGAACATCCTTTTTGCCCAGGTCCGATTCTTTCAGAACATAGCTCTCACTGGTATGCGTATGGTATATGAGTACTTTCGGGCCTTTTTTGGACATATCAAGATTAAGTGGTTCCTTCAGAAGCTTTGCCACATCTATTTTAAATTTCGTATTGTTTTTGATTGCAATTTTTTCCTGCTCTACCGTTTCCGTCTTATCAGCTTCATCATCATCCTCAAGTTCCCAGCTGATGCTGCTGATGGACTGCAGCAATGCTCCCTGCTCTATATTCCCGGGCAAACCGTTGTTTTCGCCTGCCGCGTAAACGGTACCTATACTGATGCTGCTCTCAGGACTGTCATCAGAATCTGTTCCGCTGTCGCCGCTTCCGGGAGTTGTTCCGTTATTGCTGCCTCCTGCTTTGCCGCCGTTATCTGCCAGCTGGCCGTCTCCCGGTACCTTCCCGTCATTGCCGGTTTTCGTGTCTTCTCCCTGCCCGGTATTATTTCCTGCAGATTTGTCCCCGGCACTGTCCTGCTGCCCCGGCATACCGCCGTTACTGACTGTGTCATTCTGCCCTGACGGTACCTGATCTTTCATACCAATCTTATTGATATTCTGCATCATATAATACTTCATGAAAATTGGCGATTGTGCATTCAGTATCGTGGCAGGTGATTCCAGATCAAAGCCGAAAACTGCTTTCAGCAGTGCCTTGACTTCTCCTGAGAACGAAACTCTGGATTTTCCGCTGTTATATACCGTTTCTATGATTGGGAAAGACATGTTTACTATGCTTTTGAAATTTTGAGTATCAATATTGTCAATTACATTAATATCCAGCCTGTACCACAGGTTTCCGAACTGGATCCCGACTGCGACAGCAATGGCGCATAGGATCAGTATATAGAAGTAATTTGCCGCTTTTTTCAATGGTTTATCGATTATCTTTTGCCTGTCGTTTATATTCATTTTTTCCTCCAATCAGCTGCACAATGCAGCGATCGCTTGTAAGAATATATATAAAATCATATTCATGAAAACTCCTGCTTTATGACAATCAAATAACAGGTCACAGCAAGTTTTTATCCGCGCTGATTCACGGGCTTGTGCCATTTTGGTATAGAAGTATCGGGAAATATTCCAGATTTATATGTTGCAAAAAATATTAAACAGCAGATATAATTATTAATAATTATGAAAAAAATCAGAAAGGAAAAAGGCAATGTCATTTCAAGTCTATTATATCATAGCGATTATTTTGGTATTGGCCGGAATAGCCCTGGCAATGCGTTTCTCGATCAAGAAATACGATGAAAGGATGGCAGCCCAGAAAAAGAAGAAAAAGCGTTTCAGATGATATCAGGCGCTTAGTCAAATCAGCGGACCGGCCTGGGCAGTTGGAACATCAGCTGCACAGACCGGTTCTGCTTTTTATAACTGCATGTAATACATTTATTATTGCTTAAACACAGCGCTTGCGCTTACGGCTGCAGAAACAGCCTCTCCATTCTTTTCTTTCTGTTTCGTTTTATCGGATGCCGTCTCACTGTATCCCATATTATCCTGGTCCGGTCCCTTTTGCTTCGTTTCTTCATCCAAAGACCTGAACGCAGCGGCAAGCATGAGTTTTATCCTGTTGAGCTGGTTTACTTCACTTGCGCCCGGGTCATAATCCACAGCGACTATGTTGGCATCGGGATATCGCTTCTTCAGTGCCTTGATCATACCCTTGCCGGTCACATGGTTTGGCAGGCATGCAAATGGCTGCATACAGACAATGTTACCTGCACCCTGTTCAATAAGCTCTATCATCTCTGCTGTAAGGAACCAGCCTTCACCGGTGCAGTTGCCAAGGGAAAGGACCTTCGACGCCTTGCGGGCAAGCTCATATATATTAGAAGGCGGGTCGAACCTGTTGCTCTTTGCCAGTACCTTTTTCATATATCTCCTGTACAGTTCGATAACCTGGATGGCAAGCCTGGTGGCAACCACGCTGAAAAGCGAAGCAGAAAGATTTTTTCTTCTGAAAGTCGGGCCATATGCACAGTACAGGAAGAAATCGGTCAGGTCAGGCATAACAGCTTCCGCGCCTTCTTTTTCAATAACATCCACGACATTATTGTTGGCGGTCGGATGGAATTTTACAAGGATCTCACCAACAAGACCGACACGCGGTTTCTTTATGTCGACCAGTTCCAGGCGGTCGAAGTCTTCCACGATCTGCCTGATGTTCCGCCTGAATACGCTGTGTTTACCGCTCCTGACAGATTCCTTGCACCTCTCGATCCAGCTTTCATAAAGCATATTCGCTGAACCCTTTATTTTCTCATAAGGTCTTACCCTGTACAGGACCCGCATCAGCAGGTCGCCATATATCAGGGCGATAAGCGACTTATTTACAAGGCCGGGAGTTATCTTAAAGCCCGGATTGCTCTCGAGTCCTACCACATTAAGTGAAATTACCGGCACATTTTCAAAGCCGGCATCCTTAAGTGCCTTCCTGATAAATCCTATATAATTGGTAGCTCTGCACCCTCCGCCGGTCTGCGTGATGATCACCGAAGTGTTGTCCGGATCATAGCGGCCGGATTTCAGTGCTTCCATCAGCTGGCCGGTCGTCAGTATGGACGGATAACATGCATCATTGTTGACATGCCTGAGGCCTTCTTCAACGGCTTCCCTGTCCACAGACGGCAGCACCTCAAGGTTATAGCCCTCTTCCCTGAAAGCTGTCTCAATGAACTGAAAATGGATAGGTGACATCTGCGGAGCCAGAATAGTATGTCTTTTCCGCATTTCCTCCGTAAACGGCACTTTCCTGAAGCTGTATACATTATTGCTGTGTCTGCAGCCGTTCCTGTCCCGTTCTTCAATGGCAGCCTTCAGTGAACGCAGTCTTATCCTTGCAGCTCCGAGATTGCTGATCTCATCTATCTTGAGTACCGTATATATCTTTCCTGCTGCATGGAGGATCTCCTGGACCTGGTCTGTAGTTACCGCATCGAGGCCGCAGCCGAATGAGTTCAGCTGGACCAGTTCAAGATCGTCCCGCGTACCAACAAATGCTGCAGCTGCATACAGCCTTGTGTGATACATCCACTGATCCACCACTCTCAGTGGCCTGGCCTTTCCTCTCCCCAGGTGCGCTACCGAATCCTCCGTAAGCACAGCCATTCCAAGCTCTGTAATAAGGTTCGGTATGCCGTGGTTTATTTCAGGATCCAGATGATAAGGCCTTCCGGCCAGGACGATACCCTTCACCCCGGTCCTCTCCAGCTGTGCCAGCACTTCCTCGCCTTTTTTCCTGACAGCAGCCTTGAACCTTTCATCCTCTTTCCATGCTTTGTCGACAGCGGCCTTTATCTCGCCTTTTGTCAGGCCGAATCCCTTCAGTTCCTCAAACAGCCGCTGTGCAAGGCGCTTCCTGTTATAGTAAGGCAGGAACGGATTTATGAAGTTTATGCCCTTTTCTTCGAGAACATCCATATTGGCCTTTATAACTTCGGAATAAGAAGTAACTATCGGGCAGTTATAACAGTTGTTTGCGCTTTCGTCCTCTTTCCGCTCAAAAGGAATGCACGGGTAAAAAATATTCTTTACACCGCTGTTCACAAGGCTCATTATATGGCCATGCGCCAGTTTTGCAGGATAACAGACCGATTCCGACGGCATCGTTTCAATGCCAGCCTCATAAATTTTTCTGCTGGAACGCGGCGACAGCACTACCCTGAACTTCAGTTCCGTGAAAAACGTATGCCAGAACGGATAATTCTCATACATGTTCAGTACTCTCGGAATGCCGATAACGCCGCGCACTGCCTCTTTTTCATCCAGCGGCCTGTATTGGTTCAGCAGCCTGTATTTGTAATCGAACAGGTTCGGGATATCAGTCTTCCTGACCTCTGAATCCTCTCCCCTCTCGCAGCGGTTTCCGGAGACAAACCGTCTGCCATCGCTGAAATTATTGATCGTAAGCAGACAGTTATTGCTGCATTTGCCGCATCGTTTCATCGTTACTTCAGTCTGGAAATTCTCCAGTTCATCAGCGCCCATAATGGAGCTTCTGCTGTCCTTCGTGCTCCGTTCGCATGCGATCAGCGCGGCACCGTAGGCGCCCATAATACCGGCTATATCCGGTCTGACAGCCTCTTTCCCGGAAATAAGTTCAAAACTTCTGAGAACCGCATTGTTATAGAACGTGCCTCCCTGCACGATGACCTTTTCGCCTATCTGCCTGGGATCGCGTATTTTTATTACCTTCATCAATGCATTCTTTATTACGGAATAGGACAGGCCTGCAGAAATGTCGCCTACTGTGGCGCCCTCCTTCTGAGCCTGCTTAACCCTGGAATTTATAAAAACAGTACACCTGGATCCAAGATCAACGGGGTTCTTCGCCAGCAGCGCCTCATTGGCAAAATCCTCAACACTCATGTTCAGGGAATTTGCAAAGGTTTCGATGAACGAGCCGCACCCTGATGAGCACGCCTCATTGAGCATGATATTATTGATTACGCCATTTTTGACCTGCATGCACTTCATATCCTGTCCGCCGATATCCAGTATGAATTCCACACCGGGCAGGAAATGCTCTGCTGCCTTATAATGGGCAATTGTTTCTATCTCACCGATATCCACATGCAGTGCTGCTTTGACCAGGCCCTCTCCATAGCCTGTGACGACCGAATTTGCAATATACGCATCCTCCGGTATCCTGGCATAGAGCTTTTTCAGTTCCCTGATAACTGACATGAGCGGACTGCCCTGGTTGCTGCCGTAATGATAATACATCAGTGTGCCTTCCTGATCGGCAAGGGCCAGTTTTGTAGTAGTGGATCCCGCATCTATGCCGAGATAGCAGGGTCCGTGGTGTGATGCCAGGTCCTTCCTTTTTACAGTATGCCTGGAATGCCTGCGTTTAAACTCAGCCAGCTCGATCTCATCCCTGAAAAGCGGCCTCAGTCTTTCGACTTCCTGGACAGTCACCGTATTGATAGCAGGCAGCCTGCTGCGCAATGTTTTAGAACTGACAGGTTTTTTCTGTTTCGAAGCCAATGCTGCTCCAAAAGCCACAAACAGCTGGGAATTCTCGGGAAAAATAACCTGTTCGTCGCTTAGGCCCAGCGTTTCTATAAATCTTTTACGGAGTTCTGAAAGGAAATACAGCGGTCCCCCGAGAAAAGCCACATTACCCCTGATGGGTCTTCCGCATGCAAGGCCGCTGATGGTCTGGTTGACAACAGACTGAAATACCGATGCCGCTATATCTTCCTTTGCCGCTCCTTCGTTGAGCAGCGGCTGTATATCTGTCTTTGCAAAAACACCGCATCTGGCAGCGATCGGATAGATCACCCTGTACCCTTTTGCGAGCTCGTTGAGGCCTGCTGCGTCTGTTTGCAGGAGTGACGCCATCTGATCGATAAATGCACCTGTCCCGCCGGCACAGGTACCGTTCATCCGCTGTTCGATGCCGCCCCTGAAGAATGTGATCTTTGCATCTTCTCCGCCGAGCTCGATGGCCACATCTGTCTGTGGTATAATGCTTTCAATGGCGCCGGCTGCAGCAACGACTTCCTGTTCAAATGGCAGCTCCAGCCACTGCGCAACAGAGATACCGCCTGAACCCGTCAGAGTGACCGTCAGGTCGTCATCCTCAAACATTGCGCATGCTTCGTCTACCAGTTCATAAATCGTCTTTCTTATATCGGAATAGTGCCTCTGGTATTTGCTGTACAGCAATTTGTCGTTATTATCAAGCACAACCAGCTTGACTGTTGTCGAGCCCACATCCAGGCCCATATGCAAAAGCTTTTTCATTTGAACTCCCATATATCATCGTTAGTTTTTATATTCTAACATATTTTATCGCTTCTGAACAACAAAACTCCCGGCCTGTTTAAAAGCGGGAGTCTGATAAATGTCTGCGCTGCAGCATACTGCGTACCTGTGCTCCAATATACTGCGTATCTTGTACTGCATCATAGCATATACCTGTGCTGAAAAATACTGCAAAATTATATTCAATATAAATTCCAATTCAGCAAGTATAATTTAGCTGCTGAGGCCGGTTATTCATGCGGGTTCCCGGAACTTTAGCCAAACAATCTGAACCTGCTGAAAGGATATAACCTTAAAATGGCACGGCCCTTAATCCATTTCTTTTCAACAGGGCCAAATTCAGTACTGTCAAGGCTGTAAGGCCTGTTATCGCCCAGTACGTAAACCATACCCTCCGGGACTGTCATGTTGGTGTATTCAGGAAGTAGTCCATCAGGTGTCTCCGGTTCTTCAGGCAGGCCGATGAGTGAAATTTCCCCATTGACATAAACCTTACCGTCTCTGACCTCGACCTTGTCGCCTTCCAGTGCGATAAGCCTCTTTATCAGCAGCCGGTCATCCTCCGGTGACTTGAATATTATAATATCACCTCGTTTGAGCCAGTCAAAACGATAACTCACTTTCTCCACAAGCAATCTGTCGCCTTCGGTAAGGGTAGGCTCCATTGAGATGTCATGCACAATAGTGACCTGCGCAATGAACACTACAATAAGCAATCCCGCTGCGACCGCTATCGCTATATGGAGAAGCCAGTCGAGAACTTCACTTTTTAATGACTGCCTGCCGGTATTTTTATCCGGATCTGTTTTCCCGGCATTATCTGCCTTATCGTCAATACCTTCCATATTTTCTTTATCCATTCCGTCCATATTGTCAGATGCTTTTTTGCCATTCACATCTTTTATTTCATTTAAGTCATTGTTTTCCGGAATATTGCTTTCACTCATTTTAACAACTTCCTGTCTTTCCCCTGACTTTTTGCCTTCCCGGCATATTTGCCCGCTGGATCACAGCCTTTTGACACACAGTCTGCATGTTATTGCTGCCTGGCTTACTGCCTCCCGACTCACTGCCTGCTGTCAAATTGTCCTGCTGATTTCCTGCCTGCTGCTTCTGCCCTCAATTCAATCTGTCACTTTCAGGTGCAGTTCTTCAAGCTGCTTCGGATCAACCACATCAGGTGCATTGGTCATAAGATCAGATGCATTCTGAACCTTCGGGAAAGCGATTACATCCCTGATGCTGCTCTTTCCGGCCATGAGCATGATCATTCGGTCCAGGCCATAAGCCATGCCTCCATGCGGCGGAACACCATATTTGAATGCTTCAAGCAGGTAACCGAATTTTGCCCATGCCTCTTCCTCCGTAAATCCAAGGAGTTTGAACATCCTGGACTGCAGATCCTGCATATGGATCCTGATGCTGCCTCCGCCGAGCTCAGTACCATTGAGAACTATATCATACGCCTTTGCACGTACCCTGCCCGGATCGCTTTCAAGAAACTCAAGATCTTCATCCATTGGTGATGTGAACGGATGGTGCTTTGCAACCCAGCGCTGCTCCTCCTCACTATATTCAAGAAGCGGGAATTCAGTCACCCACAGGAATTTGAACTCCTTATTGTCAAGGATGCCCAGTCTCTTTGCGATCTCGACCCTGAGTGCACCCAGTGAATCAAAGACCACTTCATTCCTGTCAGCCACAAAACAGATCAAGTCTCCGGGCTCAGCGCCGGTCCTTTCCAGCAGTGCCTTCATTTCATCTTCACTGAAAAACTTGGCGATGGATGACCTGACTTCATTCTCCTCCACGATTATCCATGCCATACCCTTAGCCCTGTATGTTTTAACGAATTCAACCAGGCTGTCGATCTCTTTCCTGCTGAATTTACCGCAGCCCTTTGCATTTATCGCGCGCACACTGCCGCCGCCGGCCACTGCATCGGCAAACACTTTGAAACCGCATCCTGCCACCAGATCAGAAACATTGACAAGCTCCATACCGAAACGCATATCCGGCTTGTCCGAACCGAACCTTTCCATAGCCTCCTTATATGGCATCCTCAGGAACGGAGTTTCAACATCCACGCCCAGCGCTTCCTTAAAGGCTCTCTTTATAAATCCTTCATTAACCGTTATCACATCATCCACATCAACAAAAGACATTTCCAGGTCAATCTGCGTAAATTCTGGCTGCCTGTCGGCCCTCAGGTCTTCATCCCTGAAGCACTTTACGATCTGCATGTAACGGTCAAAGCCTGCCACCATCAGCAGCTGCTTGAAAAGCTGAGGCGACTGGGGCAGCGCATAAAACTTGCCCGGATGTACCCTGCTCGGTACCAGGTAGTCCCTCGCTCCCTCCGGGGAACTTTTTATAAGCATCGGTGTCTCTATTTCCAAAAAGCCGTTCTGGTCAAAATAATCCCTGGCTATCTTTGCAACCCTGTGACGGAGCATAAGCCCTGCCTGCATGTCTGGCCTGCGCAGGTCGAGATACCTGTACTTGAGCCTCATGGCTTCATTGACGCCGGAATCTTCTTCTATGTGCATCGGTGGTGTCTCGGACTTGCTCAGTATCCTCAGTTCGGATGCGATCACTTCGATTTCTCCTGTTTTCATGGAAGGGTTGACGGCTTCCGGAGCCCTTGCAGCTACTTCACCGACGACCGCCAGCACGTATTCGTTGCGTACCGTTTCAGCCTTCTCGAAAACAGCTTTATCAGTAAGGTTGTTAAAAACTATCTGAAGCAGGCCTGTCCTGTCCCGGAGATCAATAAAAAGCAGGCTGCCAAGATTCCTCCGCTTCTGGACCCACCCCATTACCGTTACCTTTTTTCCTATATCTTTAACACCAAGTTCAGTACATCTGTGAGTCCGTTTCAATCCATACATAGATTCACCCATACTTCGCCGTCATCTCCCATCTTTGTTTGCAGTTTATTGGTATATTATTTTATATGATTCTTCAGTCTGTCGACAATGGAGTCAAGGCTGACATCTTTCTGCTCGCCCGACCGCATATCTTTCAGTACTCCTTTGCCTGATTCGATCTCATCATCACCCAGTACAATAGTGTACAAAAATCCTTTTTTGTCCGCATATTTCATCTGTGCTTTCAGGCTTCTTGCCATCAGGTCCGTCTCAGCCGTAACTCCGCATCCCCTCAGCTTGTAAACCAGCTGCTGCGCATAATCAACGGCCTTCCGGCCCATTGTGGCAACATAGATAACCGGCGGAGCAGGCTCAGCTATTTCAATACCCTGGCTGTCCAGTTCCATAAGCAGCCTTTCGACTCCGAGGGCAAATCCGATCCCAGGTGTAGCCGGGCCGCCGCATTCCTCGACAAGTCCGTCATATCTGCCGCCGCCGCAAATGGTTCCCTGCGACCCGCCGTTTTCGGAAACAAATTCAAAAACCGTCTTTGTATAATAATCCAGTCCCCTTACGATATTGGGATCAACTTCGTAGCTGATACCCAAATTATCAAGGCCTGCCTTCAGGCCTTCGAAATGGGCGCGGCAATCGTCGCACAAGCTGTCCAGAAGTCTGGGCGCTCCTTTGACAAGCCTCTTGCAGCCTTCATTCTTGCAGTCAAGTATTCTGAGAGGATTCTTGTCAAACCTTCTCATGCAATCGCCGCACAACTCTGACAGATGTGGTCTTAGGAAATCCTTAAGCTCCTCATGGTATTTTGCCCTGCACACAGGACAGCCGATGCTGTTAATGTTCAGTCCGGTCTGCTTAAGGCCAAGCTTTTTGAAAAACATATAAAGTATGCTGATGATTTCCACATCTATTTCCGGTCCTGCAGCGCCAAAGGCTTCGGCGCCGAACTGGTGGAATTCCCTGTAGCGCCCCTTTTGCACGTTTTCATACCTGTAAGCCGTAATGTCATAATACAGCTTGATGGGTTGAGGAAGCGAAGCCATACCGTTTTCGATGTAACTTCTGACAACCCCGGCCGTTCCCTCCGGACGGAGTGTAATGCTTCTTCCGCCTTTGTCGTCGAAGGTGTACATCTCTTTCTGAACTATATCAGTAGTATCCCCGACACCTCTCTGGAACAATTCGGTATGCTCAAACACAGGTATCCTGATCTCTTTGTATCCGAAGCATTCACACAGTCTCGCAAACTCATGGCTCAGATACTGCCACCTGTGGATCTCCGAAGGAAGTATGTCGCGTGTTCCCTTTGGCGCTTGAATCTTCATAATTACCTCCATATTATGCAGTTTCGCTCTACATTTCAAAATAATTATACATCATATATTTTGTTCCGTATAAATAAATAAAACTCTCGTCAGACAGAGAAGTCACAACGAGAGATTATTTATATTTTAACCGCTATGGGTCAAATTGTCAACACATGTGTCGTTTTACGGTATAATCCCTGTCTGGGCACACTTCAGCCTCTATCGAACTGTTGCGTGCTTAAGCCGGCACACACTGTAATATGCTGCAGTTTATGATGCACTGTTTCATGTTTCTGCCTTTTTAGCACTGATGCGAATTTCAGTCTATATGCCACACTTAAATACACTTTTGTTCTCCGGCATTTATAAAAAAAAAGAGTGCCCTGGATTTTTCAGGGCACTCTGTGACCGGGTTGGCAAACTCATCATGCCGATTGGCTCATTTCGCCATGTTCCTGATCACAATCGTCATGATCTTTGCAGTTTCGCTTCTTGTGGCATTATCCTTTGGAGCAAAGACTTTGCCGTTATTGCCGGCTGCAGTCCTGCCTTCGATGATGCCTGCCTGCTGCAGTGCTGATACAGCCTCAGCCGCATACGAGCTGATCTCGCTCTGATCTGCGAAAGTGGTCTTTTTGCTGACCTTCGGCAGCTCATAACCCATGACTTTTACAAACTTCTGTATCATCACAGCCATATCCTGCCTTGTGATATTGGCTTTAGGTGAGAACTTACCGTTGCCGGTACCACTGGTTATTCCATTCTGGAATGCCCATGCAACAGCACCTGCATAGTAAGCGCCGGAATCAACATCAGTGAATGACGATGATTTATAGCTTCTGAGATCGGCACCTGCGATCCTTGCAAGCAGTGTTACGAAATCGGCTCTTGTTATGTTGCTGTTGGCTCCGTATTGGCCGTCGCCGATACCATTTACCAAACCACGTGCTGCCAGGAATGTCACATATTCTTCAGCCCATGCAGGTACATCCGGGAATGCTTTCTTATTGTATCCAACAGCATACATGGAGAAATGTCCAGTTGTGAATGTCACTGTCCTGGTTTCCGGATCATAGACTCCGTTCACAACAACATTCATGTTTCCTTTGGAGTCGATGTAGTAAACCACTATCGCATTCGGATCCTCTCCTGCACCAGCTGTGTACGGTATACTGATGCTTACAAGACCGCCTCCGAAATCCGTTATTGCCTTTCCGCCGGCTGTAACATTGATTTCATAAACAGGTCTGTTGCCTACCAATGCTTTTGCTTCTGCTGAAAGCTTCGTTGTACCAGCCTTCTTAACACTGATTTCCAGGTCAGTCTGACTGTTCTTCAGGGTTTCAACGGCTGCCTTGTCGAATACCAATTCGACTTTATCAGCTTTAACTGTAAGGCTTTCAGCTGCCGCGAGCGCAGCCTTTGTTACCTTTGCCTTGCCGGTGTTGTCTGCCTCGGCTACGGGATTTGCAGAATCTTCGGTATCGGTTGGCGGCAGTATCACCGGGCCGCCGCTTCCTCCATTTCCGCCTTCACTGCTTCCGCCGCTGTCGCCGGTTCCTCCGCCGGTATTGCCGCCTTCTTCTGAAGATCCGCCGCCTGTAACAGTAACTACGCATTCAGCCGTCCTGCTGCCCGCTTTTGCAGTAACCACAGCCGTACCTGCGCTTATTCCCGTTACCACACCGTTTGAAACAGTTGCAACTGCAGGATTGCTTGAAGTCCATCTGATATTTTCTGCATTTGCTGCATCAGCCGGTTCTGCCGTAGCCGATATCGTCTGAGTACCGCCAACACTTACCGTTATCTCAGTCTTATCAAGCACTATGCTTTCAACCGGAACAGCAGGAGTAAGTGCGAAGTTGACATCTGTTCTCACAGGAGGTATCACTATCTCCTCAGAGATCTGTCCGTCAAATCCTTCCTTGAACGCCCTTACTCTGTATGTCCCTGCGGGCACCATCCATCCGTAATTACCGTTGGCATCGGTGATCTGCGGATTTACCTGTCCGTACAGTTCCGCATCCCACTGCTCCCAGGCACCGTTGTTCCATATATCACATATTACAGTAACACCTGCCAGCCTGTCTCCGGACTCAGTATCCGTGACATAGCCGCTTGGATCGATAAGCACTGTTACTTCTGCGATAATAAATGTCAGGCTTCTGCCATCCGCTGTATCAACAGTTGCTGTAATGTTCTTCAGTCCTCCGCCGCTCCAGCCTTTCAGAACAGCTTTCCAGTAACCGCCAGCATCCTTGCTTGCGGCAAAATCCATATCCGAGAAGTGATATGTTACATTGCTGATGGTATCGCCATTTTCAAACAATACGGCAAGATCGATATCCTCTCCGTTGAGATCCAGATCCACCCATGCTGAGAATGTCCTGACGCCAATGAGTTTATTTACGCTCAGTTCGCTGCCTTTGGCAACAACTTTATCCAATGATATCTGATCTGCCTTTGAAACTATTTTAACTATCGGTGACTTAGCCGAAACTCCGCCTTTTACAGTCTCGGCAACTATATAATACTCGCCTTCCGGCAGAGGCATCAGCTGAGCCTTGTACCATCTTCCGACCGGAGTGGTAACTCCGAGTACTTCACCTGTAATTGCATTTTTGACAGTTACGCTGCTGCCCTGTGTCGCTTCACCGTAAACTATCACATTATCGGTAGTCCTGACTGCACCGGGTGCATTGATAGTCGCATTTGCAACTTCCAGACTTACAGTTCCGAAATCATATGTGTCGCTGCCGATAATAACCTTGACAGGAATTGTGATGTAATCGCCTGTGATGCTGTCATTAACGGACAACGCGATCGTTTTCTGACCCGCTTCACCGGGCTGCAGGTTTTCCACACTGAATGTGCTGTTCTCTGCAACAAGTCCTGCAGGCAGTTCTACGGTAAATTGCGCACCTGTTGCCGTATTTCCGTTGTTCCTGTATTTCACAACAAGATTGACCAGTGAACCGCTGCGCACTACGCTTATGTCAGTTGCGACACTGTTTCCGGATCCCGTGAATATCTGTGAATTCCTTACAGGGTCTGCGTATTCTATATCGACAGACATTCTGCCTTCCGCGATATCATTTTCAGTAACTTCGATTTCCAGAGGCTCACTTACAAATCTCTGGTACATGCCGTTCTTAGCGTATACGCCGGATATGTTCAGAATATATCTGCCGGCCTCTTTTATCGCGCCATCAAATACAAAGCCGCCGTCGCCGGTTGAATAACCGCCTGCTACCCAGTTGTCCTGAGTGTCAGTCACGTAAACATATGCCTTGTATGCCGCTTCTCCATTCTTCAGAACTCTGCCTGTCAAAGTCATTCCTTTAAGAACAACAAGTTCGACAGGATCTGCAGCCGGAACAGTGACTTCAGTCGATGCAGCAGAGTATCTGCTGTCATCTACGCTGACAGTATACTCACCGGTATTGTAGATCCCCGATGCAATAAAGTTGCCGTACATGTCAGTATAAACCCAAATCACATCGGACCCTTTCGCAACCTTTACAGCGGCAAACTGCACCGGTTCGCCTGTATTGTCCTTTACATTACCTCTGATGATGTAAGGTCTTCTGACCATGAAGCTGCACTGTACTGCTGAACTGCCGACAGTAACTGTCTTCATGTCATAGAAATATCCTAGCTCCTCATTGGTGTACAGGTAAACCGAATATTCGCTGCCCGATCCCATATATGGAACGTTTGCTATCACTATGGAATCCTTTGAACCATCATCGGAAATATATTCTGAATAACCGGTTTCGTAATTTACCACATAGACCTGGTACGATGAACCCAGAGCATTTCCTTCCAGATCTGTAACAGCAATCGTCAAAGCAGCCGTACCATCATAAATGCTTTCAAAACCAGCTATATCATCCACCGAAGAATCATACTTACTGATCCTGAGTTCCTGGTTAAGTGAATTATACTGTCTGTCAGTGCTGTACGCCTGGATTGTGTAATTGCCTGAGCTCAGTCCCGACAAAGTGAACGCACCATTGGCATCAGTGTATTTGCCGGTTACATAGGTATTGTCTTTATACAGCATTACCCATACGCCTGATGCAGGAACATCACCATATTTCAGCACACCTGATACGCTTACGGTAACATTAACCGTACATTTATCAGTTTTGCCTCCGTCTTCTGTAGTAACTGTGATTTCAGCAGTACCGACTCCCTTTGCAGTAACCTCGCCGGTTTCAGGGTCGACTTCTGCAACCATCGGATCGCTGGATGTCCATGTTACTTTCTTGTTCGTTGCATTGCTGGGACTTACGACTGCCTGAAGAGTCGCAGTTTTTCCGGCATCGATTTTCAGGCTGTGCCTGTTGAGCGCCACACCTGTCACAGGTATCGGAGTGCCTGAAATATTCAGCACAAATGAAACAGCTGCAACCTGCGTCGTTCCTTCAGTAATGATCACTTTATAATTGTAGCTTCCATCTGCCTGCGCTTCGCCTCTGACAATATCCAGAGTGAAACCTCCGAGCAGTTCGGAGCCCCTGATCATTCCTGTTTTTGAGGTCTGTCCGTTAACTGTTATTGTAAAGTCGTATTCCTTTGCCGCATTGTAATTTGCGCCTTTCAGCATCAACTGCAGCGGTACGGACTCTGTCAGCGGGAACTTTGCGCCATCGACATTGTAAACGCCGTCAACAGCCGTTATTTCTGTGCTCTCCTCATCACCGTATGTCAGCTTGTCTATCGACAGTTCGGCAATATTCGCAGACACAGTGACAGTACAGCTTGCCTGCTTACCGCCATCCTGTGTAGTTACAGTGATAGTCGCAGTACCAGGTGCCACACCTGTTACGTTTCCAGCGGCATCTACCGTTGCCACAGCTTCATTGCTTGAAGCCCATGTAACTTTCTTGTTGGTGGCACCGGCAGGTTCCACAGCAGCATTAAGCTTCCTGGTCTCATCAACCCTGATATCCAGTGTGCTGTTGTCCAGACTTACACCGGTGACCGGTATCACTTCGGAATCATCCGCACTCAAAATATTTTCTATAGAAGATAATGCTACATCATTTAATAATACAATAACCTGATACTCTTTACTCAGATCCAGACCTTCAAGGTCGCTTGAGGTAAACGAGTATAAGTTACTGTTATCGCCGGCTTTTGCCGGTGTAATGACTTTGACAGGATCAAACTCAAGCATATTGCTGCTATCATATACCAAAACCTTGATCGAATCAGAAGACTGCAGTATTCCATTGATCCTGAAACCACTGATGCCATCACCGTATCCGTACCAGCTGCTTACTTCCGGACTTACGGGTTTCTTCTTAAGACTGCTGTAACCGGAATAAACCAGCTCAGACGGATTGTACAGTTCATATAAATCCTTTCCGTCATACTGGAGTTTGAGCCGGTAATAAGCTGCCGGTATATTGTCAGTTATAACCGAGTTAATTTTGTAATATTCATCAATGGAAACACTATCGTATGGACGGTTTACTGTCGGTTTGGCTGTATTGACAGGGTTACCCAGCAGATCCGTTACCGTATAGCTAAATTTGTCGCCGTCATAAGGCATATCTTTTTTCAGCATATATGCATATCCATCCAGCTGAACACCTGAATCGTCCACTACAAACTGAGGATAACTGCCGGTGGAATATACCTTGCTGCTGAGTAAACCGCTGAGCCTTATTGTCAGTTTATCAGCTCCGTCAATCATTACGTGCAGATAGTAATTTCCATCTTTAAGGTCTGCACCTTCAATTAAGGAAACATTTCCAATTAATTCTTTTGCATCCTCGGAAACATTTTCCCCGCCTTCATTCCAGTAAGAGAATTCAACATCTGAGACTGTCAGTTCGCCATCAGCTGTCCCAACGGTCGTACCATTCGAATCCTTGAGAATGACATCAAATTCCGAAGAATCCGTGATATTATATGCCTGCTCAGAAATAACCACATCAAACGGTATACTGGAATCTTCAATATAGAAGAATGGCCTTTTGCTTGTGTACCTGCTTACGCTGGTTTCAAAAGAGTTGATGTAAAAACCCCAGCTGTTGGTATATACACTGCCATTCTTTTCATACCTAATACGCAGTGTATATTGCCCCTGGCTCAGTTTCAGAATATTCCCGGATTCGTCTTTAAAGCGGATTACCGTTTCATTCTCCAGCAAAAAATCTCCGGATGCTACGCTGACTTCATTGCCGGAATCATTATACAACAGTTCCGCCGTAACTGCTTCCTCAGGAGGACTGATCACTTTGAGGATAAACTCAGCTTCATTTCTGTCATAATTATAGTTAAAACTATAAATATCGAAGTAATCGCCATGCACATTTAAATTTGTGCTGTTTCCGTTGTAATATAATGGCTTTTCAGAAATGAGTTCTATATAGTATCTGTTGTCTGACGAAAATGTAATTCCATCGTCAAGCGCAACTTTATAGACAGCTTCATTGCCCGATGTATACCTGCTTGATGTTGATCTGCCTATAGTATCCCCTGCATCATCAGTGATAAGGACAGTAAAATCGTCCTTATTGATGTTATTTGCTGTGAGCTTGATATACGTTTCCCTGTCACCGTTGAGTACCGGCGGGAATCCACTGTAGGCAGCAGTCTGCAGGTTATCGACAACTACACCGTTCACAACCTCAAAAAGATTATTGTAAACAGCCCTGTCAACACCATTCACAGAAATTATCAGGCCATATTTGCCGGTTTTCCATTCAGCCGCGCGGTAAATCCTGCCTGAGTAATTCTGATAGTTTCTTCTTATATTGTAATAGTTCTTAAATACTGCTTTGTATCTGGTATCATAGTTATTTTGATATGTATTATGGTAAACTTCGTTGATATCGCTAAGAGTCATACCGACTACTTTACCATTGCTGTCAGTCATTTTCAGTACTATGTCGTCACCACCCGACACACCTTCAATTAAAGGTGTACTGGCATTCATATAGAAATCCGCTGCGTCGGCACTGACATATCTCTGAGTCGTGTCCGCCACACTATCCTGTACGTATCTGACAGTCACAGCCTCCGACCGGTACAGTTCCTCAGAATTACGCCATACCGATACGTAAATTTCCTGTGTATCCCCGGTATCATTAAATAAAGTTGAAATATCGTCACAGTAAATTTCCCCGCCGTATGAACTGTAAAGTGTGATTGACTCACCGTTCCCGTCCTCTGATACGGAAATCTTCACAGTATCATAGTTCCTTGGTATGCCGCTTAACTCTGCATAAAACTGTCTCACCGGAGCGCTTTCACCGGGCGGAGTATACAGGAAATACCTGTCCGCAGTAACCAGTTTTATATCTTCATGGTCGCCTTCATTCATGGAAATCATTTTTGTTTCGACCTTTTCAGGCATAGCTGAATCCGCTTCCGTTCCTGCCGATTTCAGCATAAATGAAGTCATAAGTCCCGAAAATGGCTCTGATGCACTGTTATCAACTTCTACCTGTGATAAATCAGGCTCACTGCCGTCAAATGTAAATGGCACTGTTATGCTGTTAGTGTCGTCCAAATCCCCGGCTGTACCAGTGTAATTGCTCTCAGTTGTATCGGAATAATTGCCGTCAGCTTCGCCGGAGTAACTGTCCCCGTCAATCTGTCCCTGCGTCTGGCTTTCTTCATAGTTACTTGCCATCACAGGCACGGCCTGACATAGCAGAATTAATACTGCGATAACAAATGAAAAAATCCTTTTCGAGGCCTTTACATTTCTCACATTCTCATCTCCCGTGTTAATTTTTTAACGAACAATAAAATAAGAAGCTGAACTTCCCCGTAATGCTGGTTTAATAAACCTTACTGTAAAAATGCGGAATTAAAATTCCTGCCAAACTGCTGACCTAACTTCCGGAACTACAAAACTTAAATACCTTAAACTGATAATTAAATTGCTGATTACTTCTGAACTGATAAAAATTCTGAAAAACTGCTGACAATACGGAATACTTCCGGTAATACTGATCTGCGGATAGCATAAGCTATCTGTATGTATCAGAGCAAAGCTCCCCGACTAAGTAATGAACGCACAACACCTGCCTTTTACTGTATTTTGTACTGCTGAAATTTACCTGTTTCCTGATGTGAATAACTACCGGTTACAGGATGCCTACTTTACCATTTTACCATTTTCATGGCATTGGTTTCAAATAAAAAATTGTAATTTTTCAATGCCTTTATTGATTTTTTTCAAAAGAAACAAAATTATCAGAGCAGAATGAACAAAGAGTAATCAGATTTGACAAAATATTCGTCCGAAGAATAAGAATAGTCCGGTCGAATCAGGTAAGAATACCGAAAATGGTCTAAATAGCCTGGATAACCCGGATAGAACGTGTAAATATGTAATAAGCCGCGTAGTCGGATCAGTTTCAGAATAGCTGAAAGAGGCGGCCTGAGCAATGCTTTAAGCAAATTGTCACAGCCAGGGGTTGTACCTTCTCTCGTATCCTATATCAGTAGCGGGGCCGTGCCCGGGATAGACCATGACATCATCATCAAGTTCCATCAGGCGTTTGAGCGATGCGATAAGCTGTTCAGAGTCGCCGCATCCCAGATCTGTCCTGCCTGCGCCCAGTCTGAAGAGAGTATCGCCCGTAAAAATACAGTTTCCTGCAATGACAGATTCTGCGTTTCTGTCCTGATTCTTAACATACGTATTTGCTCCTGCATAATACGTACTGTTCCCGCTGCCCTGGTCTTTTGCACGATCAGGCCTCTCACAGTCACACTGATCATCTTTCAACAGGATGCAAATACCACCAGGGGTATGTCCTGGCGTATGGATGATATGAAGTCTGCTGTTTCCCAGCTCGAGTGTATCGCCGTCGAGCACATAAATGTCGGCATCACCGAATACCTTGTCCATTCCGAACAGCATGGAGCAGTTCAGGAGCGGATCTTTAAGCAGCACTTCATCATTCCTGTGCATCACGAACTTCCCTCCCCTGCTCCTGCGGAGCTCGTCTGCTTCGAGCACATGGTCAATATGAGCATGTGTCAGAATTATGTATTTGAGAGTCAGGCCATGCTCATCCAGCACTTTCTCTATATCGTTGTGATCCGCTCCCGGATCAATAACGGCAGCTTCTCCTCTGTCGCCAAGTATATAGCAGTTTGAATCGAGCATTGCCGCATGCAATATTCTCATTATCATAGCCGTATCTTCCTCTTCTCCCTGGTGAAAAACCACTGCTTCATTCATCAATTTTATAAGCCACCTGGCAAGCTGCCGTTATTATCATTGCTTGTTTCTGGTGACTTCAAACACACCGTCCACTTTTCTCAGTTTCCTGATGATCTTATCAAGCTGCTCGGTATCCGTTATCTCAAGCGTCAGCCCGATCAATGCTATCTGATCGCGGGTTGTCCTGGCGTTCATGGCCTTAAGCGGTATCTTTGCTTCACCTATCGCATTGGTAACCTCCATAAGCAGCTGTGTCCTGTCATTTGCCATAACAGTTATATCAGCTTTGTAAGCAGCGTTCATGGAAGTATACCATTTAACTTCGATCAGCCGTTCCTGTTCTCCCCGGTTGTTGACAACATTGATGCAGTCGGTCCTGTGAACTGAAACGCCGCGTCCCCTGGTGATATATCCTATAATTTCATCGCCGGGTACCGGATTGCAGCACCGCGACAGTCTTACCAGGCAGTTTTCTATGCCTTTTACTATCACGCCGTTTTCCGGCACATTCTTTTTCTTTTTGTCCTTCTCTTTATCCTTTTCCTTGTCCTGCCTGAGAAGCTGCTCCCGTTCCAGTTCTGCTTTCAGTTCTTCAGGCTTCAGCGTCTTTCTGTATTCTTCCCGGAGCCTGGAAACGATCTTGCTGGCCCCGATACCTCCGTATCCTACGGCGGAGAACATATCATCGATGGAATTGAAGTTGTACTTCCTTAGCACTATATCGATCCATTCGTTCCTGAAAAGCTGGTTGAAGGTGTAACCCTGCTTTTTCAGTTCCCTGTCGATATACTCCCTGCCCCTTAAGATGTTCTCCTCGCGGTTTTCCTTCTTGAACCACTGTTTGATTTTGTTCCGTGCCTGTGAGCTCTTTACTATTTTCAGCCAGTCACGGCTCGGCCCGTGTACGCTCGACGACGTCAGGATCTCAACAATGTCGCCGTTCTTCAGTTCATAATTCAGTTTGACCAGCTCGCCGTTGACCCTCGCGCCCATCATTTTATTGCCTATGGCGCTGTGTATAGCATATGCAAAATCGATCGGATTTGATCCGATGGGCAGATTCACAACATCGCCCTTAGGTGTGAACACGAATACCTCATCGGCAAACAGGTCTACTTTTACTGTCTCAACGAATTCATTTGCGTCCCTGGCTTCTTTCTGCCACTCAAGCATTTGCCGCAGCCATGCCAGCTTGTTGTCCAGTTCGCTCCTGGCAGTCGTACCTTCTTTGTATTTCCAGTGGGCAGCAATACCGACCTCGGCGACTTTATGCATTTCCCATGTCCTGATCTGGACCTCAAAGGGGTGTCCGTCATGGCCTATGAGCGTTGTATGAAGAGACTGGTACATGTTCGGCTTGGGCATTGCTATGTAATCCTTGAACCTGCCCGGCATCGGCTTATAAAGTTCATGGACAAGCCCCAGCACGGCATAACAGTCCTTTACGGAATTTACAATAACGCGCACCGCAAAAAGATCATATATCTGATCCAGCGTTTTATTCTGCTTCTGCATTTTGCGGTAGATACTGTAGAAATGCTTCGGTCTGCCGTCGATTTGAGTTTCAATGCCTAACTCGTTCGTCTTTCCCTTTATTTCCTGTATGATGTTTGCTATATATGCTTCACGTTCGCGACGCTTCTGGGCAATTTTTTCAACGAGATCATAGTATTCCTTCGGGTGCAGATATCGAAAAGCACTGTCTTCCAGTTCCCATTTCACCCTGGAAATACCAAGCCTGTGCGCAAGCGGAGCATAGATCTCCAATGTCTCCCTTGCCTTTTCGAGCTGTTTTTCACGCGGCATATACTTCAGCGTATGCATGTTATGCTCGCGGTCAGCCAGTTTTATCAGAATAACGCGGATATCTTTCGCCATGGCAAGGAACATTTTTCTCAGGTTCTCGGCCTGCAGCTCCTCCTTTGTGGTGTACGGGATCTTATCAAGTTTTGTCACACCATCCACGAGCATTGCCGCAGTTTCACCAAACTGCTCCTTTATATCCTCAAGCGTGCAGCTGGTATCCTCCACGGTATCATGCAGAAGTCCCGCGATGATCGCAGTACAGTCAAGCTCAAGATCCGCCAGGATATGAGCTACCTCAACCGGATGAGTTATATACGGCTCTCCGGATTCCCTGAACTGTCCTTCATGAGCCTTCTTTGCCATGGCATATGCCTTGTCGAGCAATTCGATGTCACAGCCGGGATTATATTTTTTTATTTTCTCTTTTAATTCCTCAAACCGGTCGTCCATCTATGCCTCCAGATACAAATATGCATTTTGCTCAGGCCGGCACTTTAAAACTTAACTACGGACCTTACCTCATAACCTGCAAGTTTCTCTCTGCCCTTCAGATATCCAAGCTCGATAAAGAAAACAAGTCCGACCACCTTGCCGCCAAGCTTTTCAACAAGCCTGACGTTGGACTCCGTAGTTCCGCCCGTAGCCAGCAGGTCATCCACTATTACCACTTTCTGTCCGGGTTTTATCGCATCCTCGTGTATTTCCAGCTCATCCGTGCCATACTCCAGCTGGTATTGAATGCTTACTGTTTTATATGGCAGCTTGCCCTTTTTCCTTATAGGAGCAAAGCCCTTATTCATCGCATAAGCCAACGGCGCCCCGAATATAAACCCTCTTGATTCAGGTCCGACGATCATATCAAAATCGCCTAATTCCGTTGCAAGCTTCTTCATTTCATCTATGCTCTGCTGCAGAGATTCCCTGTTCTGCAGAACAGTAGTTATATCGATGAAATCAATGCCTTTCTTCGGAAAATCGGGTACGTGCCTGAGTGTTTCTTTAAGATCCATCGTGAATTCCCTCCGGCTTGATTATTTTTTGCTTTCCTGTATTATTTTCTGCTTTCCGGCGTCATTTATCGACGTCTGTCATCGTTATTTACCCATTGTTTACCGGCTAAAAACAACTCCTGGCAGCCTGCAGCCCGGCATAAAGTCTTGACGCTTCAAGCGCCACTTTTTCAGTACCCTGCGCCAGACTTACGATCACGGTCTTCCGGCCGGTATCCTCAAGCTTCAGCAGGCCAAGTTCCTCAAATATCTCAAGTGCCTTCTTCAGTTTGAAGAAATTCATCCTGATGTTATACTTCTCAGACAGCTGCGCACTCAGTCCATACATATCGTTTATGGCAAATGATGCGTTGCTGCCGCCGGAAGCTCTTGCGCGTGCCCTGATATAACGATATATTATCTCAAGTTCCGCTCTCTCCGGTATCAGTGATGAAGGCTCAAGCCGGTACTGTCCTTTCAGGCTGTTAATTTGCCGTATAACAATATTATTATAGTCACTGGAATTGTCAAAAACAATATTTTTGTCGAGATTGGTAAAAACGCAGCTTCTTATATCCTTTATATTCAGCTGCAGTCGTTCGTTGCCGTTCCATACATTGATATCCGGTGTGAATACCAGGTCGACTGCATCGCCCGCCGAATATCGTCCGGCAAGCTCTCCCATGTTGAAGCCAATGGCTTCGGCAGCAAAATTGCCATCGCGGAGCCTGAGCTTAAGATGCCTGCCTCCGCCCAATGCCTGTATATCAGTTATCTTAAGAGCCATATAGCCAAAAACCGGATTAGGGTTGGCCTCCCCAAAAGGCGCCAGCCTGGCAAGCTCCCTGACACTCTCAAGTGTTATGTCACCCCGCTGAAGGAATGCGTCCACCCTGATGCACGGCATCATATCCGCCTCGGTCAGGACACTGTCCGCATACTCGTTTATCCTTCTTCTCAGCTCTTCGATCCTGCTTACCTGGATCGTGAGGCCTGCTGCCATTTCATGCCCGCCAAACCTGTCCATAAGGTCCTCGCAGGCACAAAGAGCTTTATACAGATTAAAGCTCCTGATGCTCCTGGCAGAACCTTTGCCCGTGCCGTCTTCTTCAACAGAGATCACAATGCTCGGCCTGTTATACCGTTCGGTTATTTTGGATGACACAATGCCTATCACGCCATGGTGCCATCCCTGTCCGCATACGACAAGGACCTTTTCTCTTTTTGGATCAAGCTTTGTCTCGATATATTCAAGTGCCTCATCCAGGATCTTGTCCTCTGCAGCCTGGCGATGCCTGTTTTCTTCGTCAAGTTCTTTTGCCAGCGCTTCTGCCAGCACTCTGTCGCCGGTGGTAAACAGCCGCACACCCCTTTGTGCACTGCCAAGCCGCCCTGCTGCATTTACTCTGGGCGCCAGTGCGAACGCAGCGGCATACGACGTGATTTCCTTTCCCCTGTATCCCGCAACGCCGATGAGCGCATCCAGTCCCGGGTTTTCCGTTGTCGCCATGGCTTTTAGTCCGATACTTGCTATTATCCTGTTTTCATCTTCCAGGGGCACAATATCGGCAATCGTGGACAGCGCAACAAGGTCTATGTACTTCATGCTGTCACCGATACCCATTTTCGTGCATATACCCTGCACCATTTTAAAGGCTACACCGGCACCGGACAGTTCTTTGAACGGATAAGAACATCCCGGCTTATGCGGGTTAAGTACAGCTACGGCCTCCGGCAGCGTATCTTTGCATTCATGATGGTCAGTTACAATGACATCAATACCGGATTCCATCAGATAACGGACCTCGTCAACAGAGGTAATGCCGCAGTCCACCGTTATAACAAGGGACGGCGCCATCGCCTTTACCTTTTCGGCGGCCGGCATCGTCAGTCCATAACCGTTTTCCATCCTGTCCGGTATAAAATACCTGACATCCGCCCCCAGCGAAGTCAGAAAATTATACATCACAGATGTACTTGTCACACCATCCACATCATAATCGCCATATATAAGTATGCTCTCACGGCCTTTAACCGCCTGAATGGTCCTTTCCACCGCCGCGTTCATCCCGTCCATCAGGAACGGATCGTGCATGCGCGACACATCAGGATCAAGAAAACTCCTTACATATTCTATGCTGTTTTTGCCTCTGCTGACAAAAACACTGGCAAGGAGCCGCGAGATCCCGGCTTCCCTGGCCAGCCTGTCCACTTCCTGCTCATCTGCCTGTTTATATACCCATATTTTCTCCTTTATCATAACGCCTCACCTTTGGGGACAGTTCTCCTGTTTCCCTGCCCGTATATGAAAAAAGCCCGATTTTTCATCGGGCTTTCTCATATTTCATTTAGCCAAGAATTTTTTTGACGATCGTGCTGATCATTTTTCCGTCTGCTCTGCCTTTTACTTTGGGCTTTACAGCCTGCATGACCTTTCCCATATCTTTAGGAGAGGATGCCCCGACTTCCTGCACCGTCTGACGGACTATCGCCTCAAGCTCCTCTTCCGTGAGCTGTTCGGGCAGATATTTGAGCAGAACTTCAATTTCGGATTTTAATCTGTCAATGAGATCCTGTCTGCCGCTTCTCTCGTAATCCGGAAGTGCATCCCTTCTCTTTTTTACTTCTTTCGCAATGACATCTATTACACCATCATCATCAAGAGTTACCTTATTATCTTTTTCAATCTGAAGAATTGCCGCTCTGGCCATCTGGACAGTATTCTTCCTGATCTCGTCCCTCTCCTTCATGGCATTCTTCATATCCTGCAGTAATTGCTCCTTAAGGGACATCAGCCAGCCTCCCTGTGACAAATTAAATCTGCGCCTGATACTGCGGCTTTATCTGTACTTCCTTTTTCTTGCCGCTTCAGACTTTTTCTTTCTTTTTACGCTCGGCTTCTCATAATGCTCTCTTTTTCTAACTTCAGCCAGAACGCCCGCTTTGGCACACTGACGTTTAAATCTCTTAAGTGCACTATCGAGAGATTCGTTTTCTTTTACCCGAACTTCAGACACGTATATCCCTCCCTCCGATGGTAGCAATTGTGCCGTGTATAAACCGTGTACGTTGCTTCAATTACCTGTGGGAATCAAGCTATGTGCAGCACACAGTATATTATATATTATCCTTCAAAATAAAGTCAATAGAGACAAAGCACAAATAAGTACAGGCTTAATCTCCATACCCGTCAGGATTATTCGACTGCCAGTTCCATAAGTCCCTGCACATGTCCAGAATATTTCTTTTTGCAGTCCAGCCAAGTTCTCTTGCCGCCTTTGACGGATCAGCATAGCTTACCGGAGCATCCCCCGGCCTTCTGGCTGTGATCCTGTACGGTATCTTTTTGCCGGAGGCTTCGCTGAAGGCAGAGATCATCTCCATGACACTGGACCCTTTTCCGGTGCCGAGATTGTATGCCACTACCCCCGGATTCCCGCGGAGCTTCTCCAGCGCCCTGATATGTCCGTCTGCCAGGTCCATCACATGGATATAATCCCTGATGCATGTCCCGTCCGGCGTCGGGTAATCATTTCCGAAAACGCTCAGTTCTTTCAGCTTCCCTACTGCTACCTGCGCAATATAGGGCATAAGGTTATTAGGGATACCATTGGGGTCTTCGCCGATCCTGCCGCTGGGATGCGCACCCGCGGGGTTGAAATAGCGAAGCAGTATCACATTCCAGCTGTTGTCTGAAACATAAACGTCCCTGAGTATTTCTTCTATCATCAGTTTGGTGCGTCCATACGGATTGACACAGCCAAGCGGCGCATCCTCACTGATGGGCATTTTGTCAGTCATGCCGTAAACAGTCGCGGATGAGCTGAATACGATGTTCTTTACATTATGTTTCTGCATCGCCTCAAACAGCACTACAGAACCGGAAACATTATTGCGGTAATAACGCAGCGGAACGCTGACAGACTCACCCACCGCTTTGAGGCCTGCAAAATGTATGACGGAATCAATATCATACTTTTTGAAAATTTCATCCAGCAGGCTGCTGTCAGATATATCCCCTTTTATAAAGGTAAAATCTTTGCCTGCCAGCTCACTGATCCTCCTTACCGCTTCCAGCTTGCTGTTGGACAGATTATCGAGTACTACCGCATCATATCCTGCCGTAAGAAGCTGAACACAGGTATGGCTCCCGATATATCCGGCTCCGCCGGTAACCAGTACAGACATAACTATTTATCCTTTCATAAATAAATTATATTAATAATTTATTGCAGTTCCGAATACAACACTACCCGGGTACCAGTGCAGCTGCGCAAAAACTCAACAGCGGCTGCAATACAATGGCGGGAGAAACTCCCGCCGCAACTAACAAGCAAATAACTTCAGTTATATAATCCTGCTATATAATCTTGGCTCCAAGCTTTACACCGGCTATCAGGTGATAATGCAGATGGAAGACCGTCTGTCCGGCATCAGCTCCGCAATTATTGATCAGCCTGTAGCCTTTGTCGGCAACACCAAGCTTTTCAGCTATCTTTTTCGCCGCCAGGTGAATATCGCCCATTACAGATGCATTATCCTGTGTCAGTTCATTAACATTGGCAATATGCGTTTTCGGGATAATAATAACATGCACAGGCGCCACCGGGTTGATATCATTAAAAGCCAATACCTTATCGTCTTCATATACGATTGTAGAAGGTATCTTTCTTTCGATTATTTTGCAGAAAATGCAATCTTCCATATCAAAACCCTCTTTCATCATTATGATAGTCAGGCTGACTTGCAATTATTATATTGCTATTTTTATATTGTTATTTTATCTGTGCCCTGACAGCTTCAACGGCACATTTCAGTGCTTCATCAATCTTCGATGCATCCTTGCCTCCGGCCTGCGCCATGTCGGGCCTTCCGCCGCCACCGCCGCCTGCCGCTTTTGCAGCTTCTCTTACGATATTGCCGCAATGAGCTCCGCGTGCAACGGCATCCTTGGAAGCCATAGCCACAAAGCTGACCTTGCCGCCCAATGAAGAAGCCAGCACCACAACGCTCGTGCCTGCCCTGCTCCTCAGATTTTCACAGGTATTGCGCAGCGCGTCCATATCAAGCTGATCGAACCTGGCCGTCACGACTTTGACACCGCTGACATCAGCAGCCTTTCCCAGCACTTCATCGAATGAACTGCTTACAAGTTTGTCCTTCAGCTGCTCTATCTCCTTCTGAGCCGCCTTCAGCTCAGCACTCATCGTTTCAACTTTTCTGAGGCTCTCCTGGGGCGTTGTCTTCAAAGCTGCGGCAATGCTGTTAAGCTGCTCTTCCTTTTCGTGATAATACCTGACGGCATATGCGCCTGTCAAAGCTTCTATCCTTCTTACGCCGGCTGCCACACCGCTCTCGCCCAGGATCTTTATCAGTCCGGCCTGTGCCGTTGATTTGAGGTGCGTTCCTCCGCACAGCTCTATGCTGTAATCACCGGCCCTTACAACTCTGACAATATTGCCGTACTTCTCTCCGAAGAGTGCCATGGCACCAAGTTTCTTTGCTTCGTCAATCGGCATTTCCTGAACATTTACCTCAAGATCCTCGAGAATTTTAGCATTTACCTCATCTTCCACCCTTTTCAGTTCTTCCTTCGTCATCGCAGAGAAATGGTGGAAGTCGAATCTCAGTCTTTCGGGTTCAACCAGTGAACCGGCCTGGGTAACATGATCGCCCAGGACGTTCCTCAATGCCTTCTGCAGCAGATGCGTTGCCGTATGGTTCCTTGCCGTAGCCATCCTTCTTTCCACGTCGATGGCCGCTGTCACTTCCGAACCTTTTTCAATGATACCTTCCTCAACGACGCAGCTGTGCAGATACAATCCTTCGCCAGTCTTGCTGCAGCCGTTTACCCTGACCTTTCCGTTCTTTGCCGTGATCGTTCCGGTATCGGCCACCTGTCCGCCGCTTTCAGCATAGAACGGTGTCCTGTCCAGAATAATCGTTACCTCGTCGCCCTGCTGTGCGTTTTCAGTTTGCTCACCATTTAAAATAATATACAATATTTTGGCCTGGCAGGAAAAACTTTCGTATCCGACAAACTCAGTCTTCAGATCTTTATCAAAGCCTGCAGCCAGATCCTGCCCCCATGCCGAGGTTTCCTTACTCTTCAGAGCTTCCCTTGCCTTTTTCTTCTGCTCTTCCATCTCAGCCCTGAAGCCTTCCTCATCTACAGTAAGCCCTGCCTCCTCGGCAATTTCCCTTGTCAGATCGAGAGGGAAACCATAGGTATCATGGAGCTTGAAAGCCATGCTTCCCGGCATCACACTGCTGCCTTCAGCCTTCAGCTGTCCGATGAAGTCATTGAGTATAGCCAGTCCCTGGTCTATGGTCGCAGCAAAACGCTCCTCTTCTATTTTAATAACCTTACAGATATATTCTTCCTTTTCAATCAGTTCAGGATAAGCTTGTCCTGACTCACGGATAACCACTCTTGCCACGTCATAAAGGAACGGTCCCTCGATGCCGAGCAGTCTTCCATGCCTTGCCGCTCTTCTCAGAAGCCTTCTTAACACATAACCGCGGCCTTCATTCGACGGCAGGATGCCATCGCAAACCATCATGGTGGTGCTCCTGATATGGTCGGTTATGACCCTTATGGATACATCAGCTGAATTGTGAGATGAATTCCCTTTTCCAGATGATGAAGCGCCATACCTGACACCGGCCTTCTGGCAGACATAATCGAGTATGTTCCTTATCGTATCGACTTCAAACAGGTTGTCGACATCCTGTATGATAACAGCCAGCCTTTCCAGGCCCATGCCGGTATCTATATTCCTCTTTTCCAGCCTTGAATAGCTGCCGTCTTCTTCTTTATTGAACTGGGTGAAAACCAGGTTCCAGAATTCTATATAACGGTCGCAGTCACAGCCTACCTTGCAGTCAGGCTTACCGCAGCCCCTTTCCGGACCTCTGTCGAAGTAGATCTCAGAACATGGTCCGCATGGGCCTGTGCCGTGCTCCCAGAAATTGTCCTCTTTGCCCATCCTGACTATACGGTCCGCCGGCAGCCCCACATCTTTATTCCATATTTCGAAGGCCTCGTCATCATCCTGATAAATTGAAACATAAAGCCTGTCCTCCGGTATTTCCAGGACCCTGGTAATAAATTCCCATGCCCACGGTATTGCTTCCTTTTTAAAATAGTCGCCAAATGAGAAGTTGCCCAGCATCTCAAAGAAAGTACCGTGCCTTGCTGTTTTCCCCACATTCTCTATATCAGGTGTCCTGATGCACTTCTGACATGTCGTGACCCTGCTGCGCGGCGGTTTCTCAGCGCCGGTGAAATAAGGTTTCAGCGGTGTCATTCCCGCATTTATCAGCAGTATGCTCGGATCGTTTCTCGGCACCAGGGAAAAACTCGGCAAGCGGAGATGGCCCTTGCTTTCAAAGAATTGCAGATATAACTCCCTTAATTCGTTCAGTCCCAGTTTTTTCATCATATCCATCCTCTTGTTCTGCGTCATTATAAAAATATTAGATAGCTATGTACTGTTAAAGCCAATCTTTTTTGCAGGCTGACCAACTGATCACTGTTTTCAGCCAACCAATATAATAATTATATTGATATTTTTGTAACCAGCCAACAAAATTATTTTGATAATTTATAAATAATAATATAAAAGAAGCAATCGGCTGTCAATAAAGTTTACCAGTCTGCCCATACGCTGGCTGCAGCATAAAACCGCCTTATTAGTCGAGCTTATTATTCGAGCCTGATCCTGTCAAACCCTGATTTTCGTTCTGCACACAAAAGGGAGCCATATAATGCTCCCCTTATCATTCATCTACAAATATATTTAAATCACAATTTTCATTCCAAGAATATGACTTGCTCCGGCAGTACCGAAAATTTCAGGATGCTTATTGCCTGCCGCCTTTTATGACCTTTATCTCAACTTCCTGCCTTTCGATCCTTTCAGACAGGCTGCGGACATCCTGCTCAACATCTGTCAGCTTCTCGTAAATACGCCGATAACCATCATACAGACCGGCTATGTCCTTTTTAATCTCATTTTCGATCGCCAGTTCCAGCTTATCGATCCTCTTTTCAATAGCCTTCTGTCCGTTTTCAAGTGTTTCAAGCCTCGCCTCAACGCTGTCAAATCTCCTGGAAAACTCATCATACATCCTTGACAGCAGTTCAAAGCTTTTATCTTCCACGTACGCTCACACTCCCCACGGAAAATATTCTATCAAAATACTGGCAATATTTCCACATGACTTTTGTCCATATATGATAAGCAATAGAACAGATTCTTAAAAGCACTGCTTAACTGACACTTGGACATAACTGCTGCCGCTCGGTGTCTACGACTCTCTGGCCTCCCTGGCGGTCAGTTCGGCGGTGACGATCAGCCTGTGGGACGCAACATATACCGGTGTACATGTAATAAGTGTAAGAATATTTTCATCCAGTCTGCCTTCCAGGACAGAAACATCGTCAGGCTCTACGACAGACTTACCAGTCACAGTATATGTAAGGTCCTCGTCCTTCGTGGATATTATTACTTCATCACCGATGTCGAGTTCATCAAGCCTTCTGAAAAACTTTTTGAAGGCATAGTTCCTGTGACCGGCAAGAGCACAGTTTCCGGGTTCACCAAGCCCTGCTGTCCCCGGTATGTGTCCGATGCCTGCATAAAGGTTATCCTTGCTTACGCCCTCTACAATAGGTTCCTTCAGTTTGATCTTTTTTATCTGTATAACTCCAAGCACCTTCTGTTCCTTAGGTTTGGCAGCCGCTGAAGACCCGCTCCCGCCGGAACCGGCTGTATTGCCGGTCTGACCATCAGTATTGGCTAATGCATCTTCTGCAGCGCCACTGCCGTCATTTTCCAGATCGTCAGCCATATCGCCGGTCTCATCTGCAGGATCCCCGGTCTGACTTTCAGCAGCTTCCGAACTGAAGGCTTCCTGAAGCATGGAAAATGCAGCCTCCGGATCAAGCTCAGCCGTATCCTCACCATCGTCTGTTTCTGCACTGTTGAGCCATGCCTTCATCATCCTGTCTTCCTGATACTTTGAATAAAGTCGGCCTGCAACAGGAATCGATATTATCAGAACACCAATGATCAGTAAAATCAACGGAAGCTTTTTCATATGCACCCCACATAAACAGGCATCCACTTACTGTATAAATCAATAAAAAAGGATACCCGAATTGATCAGGAATCCTTGCCTATCAATATACTCCTTGTAATATACTGGCTGTAAAATGTACATCTGACGCTGCTTTCGCCCCGATGCCAAAACCAGCTTACTCAATATGTACAAAATTACGCTGCTTTCTTTTTAGCAAATGTAAGAACCAACGCTGCCACTATAAACATCCCGCCAGCTGCGTAGAACAGCTCTGCCGGAATGCCTCCGGTCTTAGGAAGTGAGCTTCCCGCAGGCACAGTCTGCTCTCCGACTTCAACAGTGTCCGTGGATGTCTTTGTGCTTCCTTCCGGTATGTCGGCATCTTCGATAAAAGTAGTCTGCTCTTCGTACATATCATCAGTTACGCTTGGAGCCGCAGGTACTTCTGTGTCCGGAATCTGGACATCATTATTCGCTGCAAAGCATACACTGACCGATGATATAACTACTACCAGCACAAGCACTAAGCTAAAAAATTTCCTCACCTTAATTCCCCCCTTAAAACACATATAATTATATATAAGCTGTAAGTTTTTTGCAATATGATTTTTCAATTTATTCAATATTATGCAAAATGTCAATGGCCTGTTCGAGGCAGCCGGCAAGCACATCGCTGTGTTTGTAACGCTGCAGCACTTCCGCAGAATTCAACTGAGCTGGTATCTTTATAACAGACTTGCGAAGATATGGATCACTATCTATCTCCAGACACTTCGTAAGCAGCTCCTTCGCTTTTTCCTTATCACCATTGTCAGCAAAGTATAAAGCCGCATCAATATAACTGCGAGCAAGCAGTTCATATACTTCCGCATTGAACTTCTGTGCTGCTACGAGTCTCTGTGCCATATCCAGCGCCTCGACAGGCATGTCTGAGTCAAGATATATCCTGACAAGCGTATTCATATATGCCGGATAATTTCTATAGCTGTTCACACTGAATTCTCCCGCTATGCGTGCCTTTTTCAGCCATTCCTTTGAAACATCGCTGTCAGTGCTGTTCCTTCCATAGTAATGATATATCTTAGCAAGCTCGAAGGTATATTCGGGATTTGCAGGATCAAGCCTGTTGGCTTCCTCGAAGAATGTCATAGCAGCCTTGTAATCCTTCTTTAATAAATGCGTTGTGGCCACCTGGCTGTTATACTCTGCAACAAAATATAATGCATACATCGAAAGCAACACAGCGTTTACAGCAACCATCACCAGTTTTCCGATATTTCCCGTAATCTCGCTTTTCCATCTGTCTTTATGAGCAAATCCAAACAGCCTGCCAAATCCTGCTTTTACCTTGCTGTCTGTGATACTGCTCTGCACTGGCAAATCGACTGCCGATGCAGCAAACATGACCCAAAGCAATAAGACCATTGATGTATACGAAATGTTAAAGTCAAGCGCTGAATGAAATGCCAGTGCAATAAAGCCGCATAAAAGTCCGGCAGCGAGAGTCCTCATTGCCTTGTCTTCCGATCTGATGTATGAATATACGGCACTTGCTGCTGTAATGACAAACAGTGCGATATATGAAACAAACCCGAGAATACCATGGTCAACGAATATTTGCAGATAATGATTATGTACTGTCGCTGCAGTATAGAAGAACTCCTGAACGCTCTGATACACAGCTTTCCAGCCACCGCCGCCCAGGCCGAAGAGCCAGTGAGAGGAAATAAGCTTCAGCGCATCCTTATCGAATTCGATCCTGAAGTCAAAGTTCTTTGTTCTTAAGCCATCGCTAAAAAGTGAACCTATTCTTTTGGCTACAGCTGTGGGAAGTAACTGAATAATGGTATCCTTCAGAACGAAAACTGCAGCAGCTGATACAGCAATAAGTATAATCAATGCTATACCTGTCCATTTTATCGTCCTGACATGTATATCCATGGTTGCTTTATCAGTGATCAGGGCAATCACAAAATAAATAACGGCTGACAATATAAATGAAAGAACTATCCATGTTCCTGCCGCCAAATTGTCACCTGCGTCAACACTGGCATTGAACCCTTTCAGCACTGCAAAAACAGGTGCTGCTGAACACAGCATTCCGAATAAAGCCCTTACTTTCATAGCACCAGGCTGAACCATAAAAAACAGCAGCAATATAAAAGCTCCTACGATATAGCCGCCCCTTGAGCCGGTTAAAATTAATGCAAAAAGCAGTATATTCCCCAACCCTATCATTAATGACCGGAGTATTTTATTTCTATATGTATTTGCTAATGTCAATGCAAATATCAGGCAAATAATAAAGTAAACCGAAGCAGTATTGGGATATTGAAAAGTAGTACCAAGCCTGCCGTATTCAATATAAACCTGCCACACATTAAAATTTCCTGTCAATGCCACCATCCCGACAAAGCCGGCAACAGATCCCACAAGCACAGCAGGTAGCATAATTAATTGCATAAACTGCTTTTGATTGTCATGAAAAAAGTCATAAAGCACAATGAATACGGTCAGCAGGCTAATATGCAAAAGCAATGCCTCAAGTGTCTTTCTGTAATTCACTGCTCCTGTAAAACTGAAACAGACGGCAGCAAGCAAAAGTATCCCAAAAGAAACATACAGCTTGTTGATATGCACCGGTTCACGCTTTGCTATTTTGATAAGCAAATAAAATACAGACAGCAAAGCCAGTGCAGCTAAAAAACCGTATGATTCATATTCAAAGTAGAGTCCTCTGAAAAGTGGTGATATCGAAATTAAAATAATGATTCCGGCAATAGTAACTTTCTTCATAAAATCCTTCCTATTATAAATATGTCGCAGAAAATGCGTTGATGTTGGCGGACAATGTTTACAATATAATATTAGTACTGTCGTTTATTGTCAATATATAATACATAAACACCGAGACTTTTGTAGTATTTTTGTTCAAATTATTATGAATATTATAGTTGAAATTTAATGGTAAATCAATTATAATTCTATTGTTCATGCAATAATTTACTTTTTTGGGGGTACAAATGAAGGTCAAAGATAACCTGATCCTTCGGGAAATAGCCGGTTCCTGGATCATTGTACCTGTAGCGGAAATGGTCGTTGAATTCAATGGTCTTATGAATCTGAATGAGACAGGGGCATTTCTGTGGAAGAAGTTCGCCGAAGGTGCAGAGTTGGAGGATCTGGTTCAGGCTATGGTGTCTGAATATGACATAGATGAACAGACAGCCAGGAATGATATTACGGATTTTATCTCCCAGTTGCAGGAGAAAGGGCTGCTGGAATAAATGAATACCGCTTACGATCTCCTTATTGAGAAACTGTCGATGCAGGCCGGCATTCATAAGATACCACTGAACGGAGCTTTTGAACTTACCTCCAGGTGCAATTTTAACTGCAGGATGTGCTATGTACATCAGCAGAGCATGGACAAAAACCTGGCAGACAGAGAGCTTACAGCGGATCAATGGATCAGGCTGGCGTCTGATGCCCGTGACGCAGGAATGCTCAATCTTGTGCTTACAGGCGGAGAAATTTTCCTCCGCAGCGACATCGTCAAAATATACGAAAGCTTATCCCGTATGGGATTCAAAATAACATTGTACACGAATGGTTCCTTGATAGACGAAGCAAAAGCAAAATGGCTCGGCAGGATCCCTCCTACATCAATGGAAATCACTCTATACGGAGCCTCGGCTGATACATATGAAAAGCTGTGCGGTAATCCCGGCGGTTATGAACGTACAATGAAAGCAGTCGATATGTTGCTGGCAGAAGGTATAAACCTCGAGCTCAAAATGACGGTAACATACGATAATATGAATGAAGTGGAGCAGCTTGCCGAATTTGCATATAAGCGCGGGCTGCATCTTGGTCTGGTCGATTATCTTTACCGCCAGATGGCTTGCGGAGAAGCGGACAGCTGCAGACTGAATCCTGAGGATATGGTGGACTTCCTCAAAAAATACTATTCCACTATTGAAACACTGAGACATACCTATTCAGCCGGAAACTTGTCAAAGCAGACCATTGAACGTGCTGAGAAATTAATGAAAGATATGAAGCAGCTTAATGCTGAAGCAATAAATAGAAAAAGTGCATTCACCTGCAAAGCCGGAAGCAGCAGCTTCTGGGTCACGTGGGATGGGAAAATGGCCCCGTGCGGTATGATGCAGGAGCCTGCAATAAATCTGCTTGATACAGATTTTAAAGAAGCATGGGAAAGGTTGTACAAAGGATGCCTTGATATACCTGTCTGTATCGAATGTAAAGAATGCAGCATCCGGGACTACTGTGACGTATGCCCCGCTAAACTGAAAACAGAGACAGGTTATTACGACAGACCTGCGCAGTATTTGTGCGAACTTACCCGGCTTACAAAGGAAAGACTGTATGACAAGGACATAATTTAGTTTTACATAAAGGTCAAAAATGTATATAAGGAGGTCAAAAAATGAAAGCTTACACAAAGCCTGCAATAGACTTTATTGAGCTGAGGCCGGAAGAACGTCTGGCATGTACTTCAGGTCCAGGCGGCGGCGGCTGCTGCGGAGGCGGCGGTATACCCGACTGGCCCAAACCCAGCCCTTGCTATCTCTGGACCCATGTCTGCGGAAAATCTGCACCTTTCTTTATCTTCTGCGGTATATTTAAACCGCCGTTCAGATTGTGGTGACAGCTGGCTGTTCTTTATTCTCCCGGAGGTACCAGAGATAAAATGCTGCAATACGAGATAGCAGGCCTGAAATGGAAAATTGCAAACGTACATAACCGCAGATTCAAAAGGTTAAGGCCTTTTGAATCTGTTTACTGCAGAGAACCGGATATTGAAATCGAATTTCAGTCATCCGGTAATTTTCCTGTCCGGAAATACGCTTTCCCTGAAAACAGTAAGGACAGCATTTTTCTCGATACAGATTACGAGGGCGGGAAATCCGTCATATATATATATCATAAAGAGATAAACCAACTGGCATACATTATAGAAGCTGACAGCAGCTGGTCGCATATTACCATCATACACCGCGAAGAAGATAAGCATGCCTGGGACGTTTTCTGTGAATATCTGGGCAATTTTATCATCAGTAATAAAATCATTCTTTCGGACGGTATAATCCTTCACGCTTCATCGGTTGCTTCTGAAGGCAAAGGAATAGCTTTTACAGCTCCTTCAGGTACCGGAAAGTCCACTCATGCAGCCATGTGGGTGAAGTATCACCATGCGTCTGTCATAAATGACGATTGTCCTGCTCTGCGTTACAATAACGGCAGTACAGTTATATACGGCACACCATGGAACGGTTCTGACAGAAGTTCATCAAATTTGTGTGCAACATTAAATGCTGTGGTTATACTTGAGCAGGCTAAGCAAAATGAAATACGAAGCCTGTCAGCAGCCGAAGCGATTCCCATGCTGCTTCCGCGGCTGTTTTTACCTTATTATAATCCGATTCTTATGGACAGAGCCCTTGAAAATGCAGACAGGATTTTCAGATCCATACCCATATATCATCTTAAATGCAGGGCAGACCGCATGGCAACGGAGCTGGTTCGCCAATGCATAATCTGAAAACAGTGAGGTCTGAAGACCTCTTCCCTGCAATAGATGAACTTTTGCACAACAATCAAAAAGTACGCATCACTGTGACAGGCGACAGCATGATGCCTTTCCTGAGAGAAAATACAGACAGTGTTGAATTGTCGGCCGCGGATTTCAAAAGCCTGCATTTCGGGCAGATCGTACTGATACGAAGGATAAGCGGTCAATACATCCTTCACAGGCTTGTATTCAAAAAAAAGGACTGCTTTTATATAGCAGGCGACGCGCATTACTGGATAGAAGGGCCTGTCTATCCGGATCAGCTGATAGCAGTGGCTACAAAAATATTGAGAAATGGCAAGGAAATATCTGCCTCAGGTTTTCTCTGGCAGGCGCTGTCATTCATCTGGTGGCTGAGGCTGCCGTTATTCAGCGTGTTAAGAAAGGTTTACAGACTGCTTAGGAAGGTTTACAGACATGTCAGAAAAAAGTAAAGGATTAATGAAAAAAATAGTTAAGTACACAAGATGGATAACCGGCAGAACAAAGTCGTCATTTCTTTCCCTTTTGCTATTGGTAATCCTCGGTACGATATCATCCCTTACATCTGTCGTCATAGCACTGGAAACAAAAAAACTTTTTGATTCGGCTCAGTTTGGCCACATCGAAAGTCTGATGATATCCGCACTGACTATCATAGGTATCGTGATACTGCAGACTTTACTTGGATCATTTCTGAAAGTGTTTTCCGCAAAGGTATCGGTCTCACTGTCTAACAAACTCCGTAAGGAACTTTTCGTCAAGCTGCTGAGATCTAAATGGACAGAATTTGCCAGATACCATACGGGGGATCTCCTCACAAGAATGACAAGCGATATCGAAACTGTGGTCTCCGGGGTCACCACTGCTGTTCCTTCGATAATAGGGCTTATTTTCAGCCTTTGCGCTTCGGCTGTCATCCTGATCATATTTGATCCTTACCTGGCGCTCATAGCATTCATTCTGGGGCCTTTATCACTGATCCTTACCAGGGTATGCGGCGGCAAGTTGTCAGAATATCATCTCAGGCTGCAGGAAACGGAAAGCGATTCAAGAAGCTTCCTGCAGGAGCGTCTTAAAAACATGTCGGTCATAAAGGCATTCCGGCTGGAATCCGGAAGCATTTCCCTCATATCCTCGCTTCTTGACAAAAAGTTTGGCTGGATAATAAAAAGGAGCAGGATCACTGCAGTTTCATCCGCACTTCTGACGCTGTCATACTGGCTTGGCTTCCTGCTGGCGATATTATGGGGATCAATACAGCTCTCCAGGGGCGATGCCACTTTCGGGACCATAACGGTCTATCTCCAGCTGGTGGGACGGATACAGGATCCTTTTGTCGGCATGGCATATACGGTACCGCAGGTCATTATGATGTATGCATCAGCAGGGCGGCTTATAAGCCTGTATGACATTGAGGAAGAAACCTTATCGGAAGGCCAACAGCTGGATTGGGATTCTGCCGGCATCATCGCAAGGGATATCAGTTTCAGGTATGATAAGGATACGCTGGTATTTGACAAAGCAAGTTTCATTATAGAACCGGGACAATTCACGGCCATTGTGGGCGCATCCGGAGAGGGCAAGACCACAGTCACACGGCTGATTCTGTCGTTGCTGGAACCGGAAAGCGGAAAGCTGTCGTTCTATAATCCCAAAACCGGTGAAGAAGTTCAGTCGGGAACCTCAACAAGGTCACTGATTTCATATGTCCCCCAGGGAAATACGCTGTTCTCGGGAACGATTAGCGAAAATGTGATGCTTGGAAACAGCAATGCCACATCTGAAAAAGTAGCTGAAGCTTTGAAGAAAGCATGTATATGGGACTTCATTGAAAGTTTGCCTGATAAGGCAGAAACTAAAATAGGAGAAAACGGGTACGGTCTGTCGGAAGGACAGGCTCAGCGTATCGCAATAGCACGTGCACTGCTTGGAGAAAAGCCTGTTCTGATACTTGATGAAGCCACATCAGCCCTGGACTCAGCAACAGAACTTGATGTCCTAAAATCACTGGCGTCCATCGATCCGCGTCCAACCTGTATCATTATAACTCACCGGAAAGCCGCATTGGATTTCTGTAACAAGATACTTATAATTGAGAATGGGAAAATTTCAGAAAAAAAAGATACCTGATATACTTACAGGCACATCAAGGAGTTGCCGTCACATTTTCAATGCATCCAGAAATGCACTCGATGATCTTTTGGGCATTTTTCCCAAACAATCCTTCGGCAGCATCTCTGCCTACCCATTTCTGAACTCTTTTATATGCTTCAACGTAATACTTTGAGTAATCTTCGGGATCGTGAGCATCCGACGCTACAAATGCCGCCTTATGTGATCTGATTATTTCCTTTGCAAACAGTCTTGCTCCCCATCCATTTACGCCGATAATGCTTGCTGCATCTATCTGCATGAGGCAGCCGTTATCATACATATCTTCGAATATTCTTTTTTCAGCGGCAAGCTTCCTGCATCTTTCCGGATGGGCAATAATAACCGTAAAACCATTGATCTGGAGCTGATATATAAGATCAAATGTATACGAAGGGAAATCCTTAAACGGCAGCTCCATAAGTATATACTTTGAACCGGCCAGATCCAGGTCCCTGTAATCATCAGGCATCCTGGCAGGATATTGATGTATTTTTATCTCATATCCCCTGTAAAGTTCTATACCGTAGTTTTTTGCCTCAGTTTTAACACGGTCGAAAACCTGCCCGACCATGCCATTTTCATATAGTCCATGTGAATAGTGCGGTGTGGCTATTATAGTCTTTACACCGGCTTTCTGAGCTTCAGCCAAAATCTGCCGTGTCTCTTCCATTCCAAGCGGGCCATCATCCACACCCGGCAGGATATGACAGTGGATATCGATCATAGCAGACCCTCGCTTTACATCGCATTATTCTGCAACTCTTCACCTTTGCGGGCATTTTTCTTGTAGTAATAGTCATAATCGTAATAGTAGTTTTGCTTGTATTCCCTGCGCGGGATTTTGTTCACTATAACGCCAAGTATCCTGGCATTGGCCTTCTCCAGCTGTTCCTTTACCATTTTTGCCTTTTTATAATCGACAGTATTGTATTCAATAAGCAGGATGGTCCCATCTGTCTGCGATGCAACTATAGCTGCATCGATCATGCTCCCCAGCGGTGGAGTATCAATAACAATATAATCATACTCGTCCTTAAGAGCCGTGAGCATCAGCCTGAACCGTTCAGTATCAAGCAATTCGGCCGGGTTTGGAGGCTTAGGCCCGCACAGGATGAGATGAAGGTTGTCATAATTCGTTTCACTGATGGCATCCTTCAGCTCAACCATGCCTGAAAGGAAGTTGGAAAGTCCTACATTGTGTTTGGATGTAATTTCTTTATACAGTCTGGGTTTCCTCATATCAGCATCGATATGCAGCACTTTCTTGCCTGCCTCAGCCATTGAAATCGCAAGATTGATCGTAGTTGTCGATTTTCCTTCATTCGGAATGCAGCTTGTTACACAGATGGTCTTAACCACTCTGTCGGTATTGCAGAACTGTATATTGGTTCTCAGCGACCTTATTGCCTCTTCTACAGGCTCACTTACTTTATTGGTCAGAGTAATCTTATTTATCAGATTATTATTTTTACTCATTTGCCTCTCCCCTTAGCCAATACATTTACCGGGATACTGCCTATAACACTCAGTCCCAGGTAGTTCTCCACATCCTCAGTGGTTTTTATCTTTGTATTAAGGAAGTCCAGAAGTATAACAAGCCCTACTGAGCACAGACATGCTGCAAATGCAGCTATCGCCGTATTCTTCACCCTGGCCGGTCCGACAGGACTAACCGGTACCTGGGCTTTGTCTATGATATCAATATTTTCTATTTTGTATAGCTCAACTACAGCTTCAGAGAACTTATCAGCCAAAATATCGGCAATCTGTGCTGCCTTTTCCGGATCATTGTACGTTACTGTTATTGCTATTATCCTTGTGTCATTCACTGCTCTGATAGACATCATGTTTCTCAGAGCATCCTGCGTAATGTTGGGATCATTTAATTCCTCCAGTACAGCACTGGTCACACGGTTGCTTGAAATTATTGCAGAATACTCATAAATCAGCACCTGGCCGGCCGCAATGTTCTCCAAACTCAGCGTGCTCGTATCAGTATCAAGAGTGCTGGACAAGCCTGTGATAAGAAGTGTGGTTTCCGCCTGATATACAGGCTCAAACACATAAAAGTTCATATAACCTGCTGCTGCACCAACGAGCACAGTCACAAGAATAATAAACCATAGTTTTTTTAATACTACCTGGACATATCTTCTTATTTCCATGGCATACCCCTTTTATGTAATTTATACATTTATTGTATCCGTTCACATTATACCTTATTTTTGATGAACATACTATAAAAAGTAAAAAAATAATGCCGAAAATAATTAATCGATAAGTCCAAGCTGACGCAGAAGCAAGCTTCGGTTGGTAAAAATCTCCGATGCTTTCTTTGGTCTGAATACAGCTAACTTTTCAGATATACTGATGTCCTTTCGTATTATGTTATAGGCGAAACGGTGTATCCACGCGACAGGAAGAAGGAAGCGGTGTTTTCTGGCATATTGATATCTGATATCCAATTTCTCAGCCTTCGGGAAGAATAAAGATAAAAGGGTTTGTATTTTTTGTCTAAACGTCTTAATTTCAGTACTATCAGAATAGTAGATCATTCTATTGGCTGTTATCCTGTCATTACTTTCATTTCCAAATACACCACTTTCGAATATATCAAGTATTAGTCTGTCTGCAACTTCCTTCAGACCTTCATCGCACTCCCATCCATGTGGTACCTCCAAATCAAATAACCTATGGCATACCTCAAACAGCGCTTGGGTGAATGTTTCAACACCCATTAACTTAATATATCCGTTAAACGTATCCCAATTTATTCTATGTCTATACGCTTCAATGAACAAAACCAGGTCACAAAGCTGCCTCAATCCAATCCCAGAGCTCTCAATATGAAAAGCCATATGCAAAACAAGGTAAACGGCATGATCCGTAGGATCAAGCGTAAGTACATCTACTCCGCTGACTTTTGCAGGTATTACACTTTTCCATATCTTTTCCTCAAATTCAGATGAATTTTTAAATCGGTCAGCTGGAATCAATGACTTATGAATTTCTATCAACATATAATGAGGATGCGAATATTCAGCATGCTTATCTTCCCTGTATGCCTTTTTATATCCGGCATTCTCCATTATAAATGCGACTTTTTCAAAATCTTCAGGTTTGACCAGAACATCATAATCACGCATTGATCGAAGCAATGGCTCATGATAAAGATCTCTTAAAAATAAACCCTTTAATATAACTACAGAGATGTTGGAATCAGTCAGTTTCTTAAGTATTTCTCCAAATGCCAAATAGTTTCTTTCTTGTTCTCTTATTTCAAAAAGGAATTTTCTCCTTAACTTTTCTTTTATATCGTCTGGCATTTTGATATCAGAATTTTGCATCACAGAGTAGTATACAATAGGAGCAACTTTATGTCTGTCAGCTTCATAAGCAACGGTCTGCCAATCAATACAACTGTAGCACGATGGGACAACCCGCGTATTTCTTATGCCTGCAGACAATATTTTAATCAATGATTTCTGGCTAATATCGATAAAATCCATTAATAACCCTCTATTATAGCAGTTTAGGTAATCACTCCGATAATTACCAAAACAGAAATCGCCGACCTAATTCAATAATTCGGTGCTAAAACAGAAACATCTAATGAAATACTATAGTTACAACTGCATCTTGCTATGTAAAGTTAAGAACCTCTATCACTAACACCTATACTATTACCAACAGTTGTTAATGTCTAGCAACGTCTATTCTTCTCCCAAATCATATAATTGTTTTCTACTTTATCCAGAAGAAGGAACGTATTTATTGTATTGAAATATTATTACATAGTCAATAACCAAAAAGATTATTTAAAACTATCTTAGTTACCACGATAAGGATTTAAATGATAACGTTTGTTGTTTGATGGTTATAAAGTTTTGGTCGTACTCTTGCGGAAACCGTCGGTTTGGGTTTGTTTTTGCACCGTCGTTATAAGTCAATTTAAATTCCCTGGCAAAATATACCTTATGCTACATTTTCAATTGCAAAAAAACACAAAAAGTAAAAATATAGTAGAAACTTCATTTTATATATGATATTATTCAATATAAGATTTAGAATTTAAATTGTAATAAGGAGATTTTGTAGCATGGATTCGTTCAAAGAATTGTATTTGGGCGATTTATCCCGATATGAACCTAAGGTAAAAAGGTGGACAAAAAAATTTCATTATTATTTCAGGAGATCACAGACTTGTACAAATAAAATTTTAAAATACTATTACAGTTTTCGATATAAAATGATTAGAAAAAATCGCGGCCTTGAAATTCCAAGTAATCTTTCTGTAGGAAAAGGTTTATATATTGGTCATCCATATAACATCACAATAAACGGAACAGCTGTTCTCGGCAAAAATATTAATATTCATAAAGGTGTTACAATAGGTCAAGAAAACAGAGGAAAAAGGAAGGGTGCACCTACAATCGGCAACAATGTTTGGATCGGTATTAACTCTATCATAGTTGGTAAAATAACTATTGGTGATGATGTCTTAATTGCTCCTGGTGCATATGTTAATTGCAATGTACCTTCTCATTCAATTGTATTGGGTAATCCATGTAAGATCATTCCAAAGGAAAATGCTACTCAAGATTATATTAATCATACTGTTGATTAATTTTAACCTTAATCATCTAAAATCATCCGGTAAGTTTAAGAAAATATATTCAGATCCTTTGAAATATACAAGATTACATAAGTATACAAACGATATAAAGTTTCCTCTCATAAAGTATGCACATCAAAAGTCTCACAGCATAACAGTAATACATTTAATTTTAAAATCAGACCAAATAATGTTATGAATAGAGTTTTTCATGAAGTACTATCTTGCTTCTCAAGTTGCAACATAATTGCACTATAAGTAACCATAAAATAGAACATATTTGGCATTTTTGAGAAACCTTGTCCCGCCTGAGTAGCAACTAAAAGTGCGAAAATAGGAATATATTGAATAAGCAGCGCCTTCGGGCATAATCTTTTTGCATTCTGAATGATTATCACGAATAACACTATTACAATAATCAGCCCGATAATTCCCCATGTAATTAAAACTTCCTGGGTAGCATTATGTGCACTTATATTATAGCCATATTTTGCTTGATAGTTTTGCAATCCAACACCAATAATGAGTCGGTCAATATGCTGAAACATTTTGCTGAAATAGTATTGCATTATTTCAATACGCCCACCTGATATATCATCAGTTGCAAACCTTTCTGAAAAGCTTTGGATATAGTTTGAAAGGAGCTTATTTGCCAAAATATAAATAAAGGTACCACCGATTGCAAAGCCAAATAGAGATTTAATGGCTGTCGAAAATGAACGGCATGACAGGCATATATATAAGACAATCGCTAAAATGTATACAATAAGGAATGTACGCGATTGTGTCGTTATTCCAATTAATGAAGCCAATACAAATAATACCGGATATCTCGGTCGTTTCTCTTTATGATATAGCAAAAGACAAAACATAGCAGCTAAAATGCAAATAGTTCCTAATGTATTAGGGTTATAACTTAATAGCATACCTTCTGTATCAGACCCCAATAATTGCCGTGTATTTCCAAAACGGACTTTCATTTTCAAGAAGTCAGCCCATGAATACTGCCTTTGCATTTGACCAAAAATGTCAACCATAGCTACGATATATCCAAAAAGATACATTTTAACCATACCTAAATTATCGTATTGGTCATCAGTATCAATCATTCGCAAAAAAGTAATAAAGAAAACTCCTGTAAATCGAAAATAATCAGCAAAACTGAAGGATCCTCGAAAGGCTGATAATAATTCAATTAGTAGAATTGAAATCATAAGAAAAAGTCCCTTCACATGTACCCTCATTTTTTGCTTTAAAAGGAGTATCACTAATGCAATAACCGCAATATATTTATAGGGAGTCCCCTCTGCAACAGGTGCCAGAAATGCCATCAGACAAAAAATGTCCGATTTTTTGCCAATAATACATACTGCTATAGAAATGGCAATAAACATTATTCTTGGTACACCAGTTCCGCCTAAATCTCGAAGCAGAAGCAGAACAGAAAACAATCCTATAAGAATAAGTGTAATTCGTTTCATATTTTGCTGAATAGGTATATTTTCTTTTTTTATTTTTTGCATAATCCCTCTACATTATAATCATTATTAATTTTCAACTTTTATTTTAGTAACATCAATCCAACTGCCCATCCTTAATTCCCACTCTGGTGGTTGAATATTATTAGTTCCTCCCATGTGATAAAAAGTAATCTCACCAAAGTATACTTTATCGTTAATACAGTAAAAGTCAACACGACAATGCGCAAACGGCTTAGACAAAATTGCTGCATATTTTTTCATTTCTTCAAATTGATCACGAGTCAATGGCAAAGTTTCATTATGTCTCTTTCTGGTAATCGACAAATCCAGGAGGTTCATATTTTCATCATAAACATTACGTCTACAATCATTAGCATGAAACCCTTCATTTGTACATACTCCAACATCGAATAGCATTAATTTCGGTTCACCACTAAAGCACAGGAATTTATAATCAAGTGGTAAATTACCTTCTTTATCACAAAGTAGTCTCTCTGCTATAATTTTAGGTTCAATATTTTTATAATTCCATTCACGACTGCACCAGTAATAGTTCTGTTTTAATATGAAATTAAACGTGCGAATAAAATTGCATCTGTTAAAAGGTTTTGTGCGGTCAAAAATAATATTATAGCCAGAAGTATGGTTACATTTAAGAAAGCATGGTGAGGGCAATGAGTCAAAGTCGATATCTCGCGCATCATCGTACACACCATACAGTTTGTTAAGAATGTGACCAAGTCCGCATCGTTCCACATATTCTCTAACACGATATTTGTCAGAGCATATTGTCAGCAAAGGGTCTCGGTTATACAATTTTAGATACCAGAGCTTTTCATCAAATGTCCTAGGATCGTCCAAATTGAGTTCCTTACCTGTACGTTGCTTGTACCTGATGTAAGCAAATTCGCGATCATTCATTCTCTCGGCATTCTTACGTATAACTTTCCATTCATGACACAACCACAAATACCGTAAAAAATCACTATTTCTATATATTTTACTACGCATTTTTTTTATAGTTAACATGAATTTACCTCCTATTTATGCGGTAATACGCATTAATTCTCACGTTTTTTAACCTCACGTTTCTTACTTAGAGTCCCTTTTGCTATGGATATCAAATCATGTATTTCCATGCGGAAGAATATTAGCCCTGCTGCTAAAGTTATAAGTAACGCAATAACAGTAACTATTATTGCATAATTCAACCAATCATAATAAGTTCTAAATACAGGTTCTTGTATTATATTTACAAAAAGGATAATAACTAATACAGATACCATATAAATAATGAGTTTCTTTATAAAACAGAATGAACTTCTTTGAATCACATTTTTTGAAAGGTAAAACGCATACTGAATAGTTCTGTATAACATAGCAACTAATGTACCAATAGCTACTCCTTCAATTCCTATGATATTCACCAACACAATAGATACTATTACATTAATAGCTGCTTCAAGATAAGCTCCTTTCTTTGTTTGCTTAAAATGTCCAGCTGCCAGTACAACAGCATGATATGGTATTCGAATGCAGTATGCGGCTATCGCAGCAGTAAGAATATATGCAAAAAGAGGTCTGTTATAATTAACGTCTGTAACGCCTCTTGTATATATGGAAATAAAGGGCATTATCAGTAAAGATGTACTAGTAAATAGAATAGTTGTCAATGAAAAAACAATAAATTCGAACAAATTAAAATTCCTGCTAAGAGTTTCTTTTTCACCTTTTGCAATCATATTACCGAATGCAGCTTCCAACCCAGTCGAAAAGATAGTTACTATTTTCGAAATATTTGATATTATCATATAGTAAACAGAATAAACTGATACCTCTTTAACGTTAGTAAAAATCGTTAACAGAACGATATCAGTGTTGTTACGTACGAAATACGCTATATGGTGTCCAAGTCCATCCCATTTTTGCTTTATTGCATTATTATCAGGTTCGCAACTTTTTATTATTGAATACTTTTTCTTAACATATAAATTCAGCATAATAGGTCTGGCAAGAAAAACTATTGAACTTCCAAGTTTAACAATGTGTATACTTGCACCTATTTTAATCAGTAAAATAATCATAACTGAATTTACAACCATAGTACCAATTCTCATCAGTGAAGAAATGTATTGTCTTTGATCCGCTTGTAAAAGTATTTGATACGATATACCAAAATAGTACTGGAAAAATGTACTTATCCCAATAATTAAAACAAGAGAAAAGGTGAACAAGTAATCAAAATCTTTTTGAACAATAAAAGGATAAATAACAGAAAGCACTAGTAAGTATGCCAGGAATATGAAAGCGATTTTTTTAAAAAAGCGTTCCGAAGCTTTAATGATACCACTGATACTGTTTATATCATTTTCTGCTAAAGGTTTATACAGCGCAGCTCTCATTACACCTCCAACGCCTGATTCCAACAATACTATATAGGATAAAAACTGTGATATTGAAGAAGACAGCCCATTGATGCCGGACCCAAATGTTCCTATTATCAGTCTGGGAACAATTAGTCCACACACAACTGTAACTAATTCAAGCAGAAACTCACAAATTATATTCTCTAGTGCTTTTTTAGTGCGCATTATTTTGACCAATCCTTATCCTATGCACGTAATAAACGAATCGTATATAATGCAGAAGCAATCTTCTGTTATCATTATAAACTAAATAGTATAGTATTCTTTTCGGACAAGATAACCTCTTCGCATCAATATATTTCAAAGAGTCCATATAAAGCATCTGATTTCTTGCACTTAATATAGCAATATGTTTATCTTTTAATGGCATATCGGCATAAATTATTATATAAAAGTAATTCAGTATATTATTGATATAATGTCTATAAAACTCCCCTAAGGTACCTTCATTGTCATAACCTAATTTCTTTAAGTATTCAAGTAATACTCCCCTTACGATAGAAGTATCGCTTATAAAATTTTTACTAACTTGCTGAGTAATGCTACCTTTACGTATACGGTAATTATACAAAGGTTTATCTACATATACAATAGTTTCAGCCCTGTAAAACAAAACTAAAGACTGTAATAAATCCTCAGAATGCTTTATACTACTATAATTCGAATAATCGTTATCTATATCAATTATAGTTCGCTTCACAGCTTTAGTCCATAGGCTATTGAGATTCGAACTGTTTATTATATACTTATATAGTACATCTTTATTAATAACTGATTTATCTTTAAAAAGAGAAACACTATTTGAGATAAAAATTCCTGATTCAGATACTCTTTTATATCTATAAATAACCATATCACATTGGCTTGTCATTGTTGCCTCATTAATTGTTTCAAGCAAATCTTTATCCCAGAAATCATCTGAGTCTAAAAACAAACAATAATCACCAGATGCCCTGCGCAATGCTTCACATCTTGTTGCTAATGGGCCTTTGTTTGTCTGATGAAACACTTTAATTCTGTTATCAAGTAACTTATATTCATCGCAAATTTTTCCACTAGAATCGGTAGAACCATCATCTATCAAAATAACTTCGAAGTTTTTATACGTCTGGTTCAGAACAGAATCCAAACACTCTTTTAGATAACTTTCAACATTATATACGGGTATTAGTATGCTATATAGAATTATATGAATCTCCTCCAAATTGCTTATTTATTAACTACATCCTGTAAATATCTATACAATACCATTCCTATAGAGTTTATGTCATGTGTTACACGTACCTTTTTTGCTTCCACAGAAAAACTTTCTGCTAACTCATCATCCTCAATAAGTGTACATACTTTTTCTGCTATTAATTTATAATCATGTACAGGCACTAAAAAGCCGTTAACACCATCATTTATCAGTTCGGATGGTCCAAAGTCACAGTTAGTAGAAATACATGCGCACCCACTAGCCATAGCTTCAAGCAGTACATTTGGAAATCCTTCTTGCTGACTTGTCATAATAAATATTTTATGGCTAGCATATTCTTCCAAAACAGTACCGCATTGGCCATGAAAAATGACACAATCGTCCAATCCCAACTCAGATGCTAATAATTTCAACTCAGTTCGCTTTGGTCCATCTCCATATACGTCAAGTTTGATATTTGGATGGGATCTATGTACAATAGCTACTGCACGTAATAAATCATCAAAACATTTGCTTTCAATTAGTCGTCCAACTGCACAAAGATTAGTACGAGTTTTCCATTCACGTTCATACTTTTTAAAATCATTCGGATTGATTCCATTAGGGATAATATATCCCTTCATTTGCAATGATTTTGAAAAATACTCTGACGCTCCTTTTGTTTGAAAAATAAAACCATCACACAAATTAGCTATTCTTTTCTTGTATCGATTCCAGAATGTATTAGATGAAAGAAAAGGGTTTGCACGTTCAGCGCCTATTAGTTTGCAATTCAATCCGATTTTAGCCACATAGCCAATAAATTCTGTATTTGAGTTAAAAGTTAAGAGTACATCTATTCTTTTCATTTTCAGGACTTGTCTTAGTCTAAAAATACGCTTCCAACTATAATGTACAGCCTGTAGTTTTGTACTACTATTTCTCAGCAAACCTAATCGTATATGATTAATGCCGGATCTTAATGGATAAAATGAATCCTGGTCATCATACGTGACAATTATAACATGATCACCATTTTTTGCATATAGCTCAGACAAAAGAGATATTATACGTTCAGCTCCACCTGAACGCATACTTGAGTTAAAAAAGCATATATTCATACTGTAGTCCTTTTTTCATTATCTTCACTTATTTCTTTCTTTAGTATAATTCCAAAAGAATTTAATCATCTATTCATACTCTGAATTGCTTTTGCATATTTTCATCAATCCGTGCAGCTACATATTTAATATAAGTATACCATTTGTCTGCAATATTATCAGGTTTGAACTCGCTACTCTTTACTTTTGCTTTACTTCCAAGATTTAAAGCATATTCACGGTCTGATAGGATTTTTCTCATTGCTTCTGCAAGAGCCTTTTCATTACCAATGGGAACAATAATACCATTAACACCATCTTCAATCAATGTCCTTGCTCCGCCGCCTGCAAAATCCGTAGATATAACAGGCAGACCCAATGCCATAGCTTCCATAAGAGCATTAGGTAACCCTTCGACATTTGAACTTAACACAAAAAGACTGGCATCCTTAATTTGGCTTGATATATCACTACACTGTCCTTTTAGAATAATCCTGTTACTTAAGTCTAACTCATTAATCAGTTCCTTAAGCATATTACGCAATGTGCCATCGCCATATATTTCTAATTGATATTCTGGATATTCATCAGCAATTAAAGCAAATGCTTTAATTAATAGGTTGAAGTTCTTGACTTCTTCAAGCCTTCCGACAGAAACAACACTTTTTTTTACACATGGAGCACCATTTACATAATAAAAGCTATCAGATACTGGATTTAAAATTACAACTGATTTCTTCTGAATCTTTGGAGCAAACCATTTTTTTGCTTGTTCTGTCTGGAAAACATATCCGTCAGCCAGGCGATATAAAGTCTTTGCAAGAAACCGAGCTACTCCTCTGCCATTTTCTTTTTCGGGGTCATTTCTCACAGAAATAATTGTTTTTGTTTTTAACCCCATTGTTGCAATTAAAGCTCTGATATTAGGCTCAAACATAAATGAAATCAAAACATCTGGTTTTTCTCTTTTGCAAATAGATCGAAGTTTTCTAATACGGCTGAGATTCCTTTTCAATTTATTAGTCTTAAGTTTCTCGCTTTCCAAAGAAATTCTTCTAACCTTCTCATCTAAAGTATACTCCCAAGTGTCTTTGAATGAAGTAATCATTGTAACATCACAGCCGCGTTTTGCCATCTGTTGCGAAAGTACGGAAATTACTCGTTCTGCACCGCCTTCATGAATAGAATTTATGTAAAAAAATAACTTCATATTTTTCTCCTTATAAAGTATAATCGATTTAAAAGCAAATCTACAATGCTAAGCTTTCTAGTTGTCTCCTCTAAAGGAAATGGTACATAATTCTTATATCTTTTTAAAAATTTCTCTAGCCTGACAAATTCGTCATCATTCATCACATTAGGATGATAGCAAAATGTCACTGTTTTAAATGGAAGCTTTCTTACTCGTCCAGATTGTTGCGGTACAAATGTAAAACCAAATTGCGAATATACATCATTGGCTATCGTATCTGATATTATACGAATGTTACTGCATTCCTTTAGTGCTATTAATGTATTTTCATCAAAAGTGTGCGACGGGGCGAAGAACACTTGTGGATCAATACCATGCTCCCGCATGATCAAAACTCCCTTTGATATTTTCGCCTTCTGAACTTCCAACGGCTCACCTGCAAACTCAGACCTTCTGTTAACAGGATTCATACCTCCACACTCTGTACCATATACATGATTATAGCCGTGCATTGCAATTATCCAACCCTTAGAGATCCATGAATCAACCCGTTCCCAGAACTCAGTATCTATTTCATATTGGTCCATCATAGGATCTTCACAATGTGGGATGACTCCAACCAACGGTTTTACTCTATATTTATCCAAAATCTGTTCTATTCGATCCCATTTTTCGATATCACATTTTTCACAGGCATCATCTAACCTTATGATATACTTCTCCATTTTCATTACCCTCATATATTTTTTGGTAGAACGTAGTGAGAGATTTTGCTGAATCCTTAATATCGAAACCTGAAGCCTTTATCTCTTTTGATACATCATGCCGTACAAGTGGTGATAACGCCAAATCAGCCCATTTAGATACATCATCAATAGATAACCTATGTATTAAGTTGGAAATATCCGCATCTGTAGTTATTCTATCCGATACCAGACATGGTAAACCAGCAGCCTGTGCTTCAACCAAAGTGACCGGTAACCCTTCCCATAAGGAAGGAAACAAAAAAACATCCATCGCTTGCATTAAGTTAGGAACATCGCTTCTCGTACCAGTAAGAATTACCGAATTATCAAGTCCCAGTTGGTGTATCCTGTTTTCAATTACTGAACGAAGATATCCATCTCCAACAAGCATTAGAACAGTATTGCCGTTTCTGCGATGGATCTCACTAAAAACATCAAGCAGAAACATATGATTCTTTGACTCATGAAAACGTCCCACATTGCCAAACACTATCTTACCTTCCACACCGAGCTGCTTTCTGTAATCATTCCGTACATTTTCGTTTAATGAGAATTTCTTTACATCAACAGCATTAGGAATTATCATATATTTGCCTCTACGAAGGTAAGCTTTCCCGAAAAGCCATTCTCCAGCTTCTTTTGAGCAGGCAACCAAATAATCAGCCTGATAACGTAATGGATATTGGAGTATTTTTTTTGCCAAAGATTTAAAGCCTTTCCCGTTCGACGTACTGTGGCTATGTATAATCGTTTTCAATCCATGTTTTTTTGCAACTGGTATATATAATGATGCACAACTTCGAATGTGTGAATGAAGAATTCTATATTCTTTATGCTCCCTAAAAAACGTCTCCCACCATAATTTATATTGAAATATATTGTGACCTTTGAATTTCGGGCAAACATATATTTTGCCGCCCAATTGCTCTATTTCATCATTAAACTCACCTTTTTTCTCGGAATGCACGATAAAATCAAACTGGATTATACTTCTGTCGACAGCCCTGTAAAGGTTCATTACCATCGACTCAGCTCCTCCTCGGTTCATTGCATTCAGTATATGTAACACACGAATTGGGTACATTATTTCAGATTCTCCCTATACCACCCAATAGTCTCATTCAAACCACGCTCAAAATTGTATTCAGGTTCATAACCAAGTAACTGTTTAGCTTTGGATATATCCGCATTCGAATGCTTTATATCTCCCTTACGTTCCGGGCCAAAATTAGGCTCAACATTTTTATTTAATGCCTTTGTCAGAGTGTAATAAATATCTATCAAGTATTCACGGCCACCATACGCAATATTATAGACCTCACCGGCAGCTTCATGTGGCGCAAGACAAGCTTTAAGGTTTGCCTCTATAACGTTCTCTATGTAGGTGAAATCACGGCTTTGCTTCCCATCACCATTTATGGTTGGAATCTCTCCATGAAGGAGTTGTTTGATAAATTTCGGAATGACAGCTGCATAAGGGCCATTAGGATCCTGCCTTTTCCCGAATACATTAAAATATCTCAACCCGTAAGTATCCAGTCCATATAGCTTGGTATAGAGCTTTCCGTATTCTTCATCTGTTCTTTTGGTTAGTGCGTAAGGTGACAACAGATTACCTTCTATACCTTCCTTCTTGGGCAAATTAGGTTCATCACCATAAACCGATGAACTGGAAGCGTAAACAAATTTCTTAACATGTTTTTGCCGCGCTGCTTCCATCATATTAAGTGTTCCATTAATATTTATCTTCTCATATAACAACGGCATTTCAATACTTCTTGGTACACTTCCTAAAGCTGCCTGATGCAGCACATAGTCTATTCCTTCACAAGCTGCTATGCATGTATCAAAATCCCTTATATCACCTTCAATGAATTCGAAACGTGAATTATCTCTAAATAACTCTATATTCTCTCGTTTTCCAGTTATAAAGTTATCAAGACCTCTTACGCGGTATCCTAAGTTCAATAATGTCTCAACCAAATTTGAACCGATAAAGCCTGCTGCTCCTGTAACTAAAAACTTAGATCCTTCTGGGAAACGTATATTTTTATATCCCATATTTATAGCCTCCAGTACAAATAGCCTAATTTTTCTGCTTCTTCTCTATTGAATATACCTTTTACATCTATTAATACATAACGACTGTCAATATTCCGTTCAGCAATGTCAGTTGTAGCAGCAACTTCATCCATAAGATCCACGTTGATGGTCTTTCTGTACATTTTCTTTAAATCTTCTAGTTTAAAGCACTTAAATTCTTCATGTGGAACTGCAACAATAATAGTATCTAGATCTGCCAGTTCATCTGTTTTACATGGAACGATTTTGTACTCTCTCCACAAATCGTCTTTGTCTGCAACAGGATCTACCACTTTCACTTCTATTCCATACTCTTCCAATTCTTTAATAATATCAATAACTTTTGTGTTTCTTACATCCGGGCAGTTTTCTTTAAAAGTAACACCAAATATTGCCACTCTTGAACCATTAATCTGTTTATTAGCCTTTATCATTTTCTTTACAGTGTTTTCAGCCACATACTTGCCCATATCATCATTTATCTTTCTTCCAGACAAAATAATCTGTGAGTGATATCCTATTTGTTCTGCCTTATATGTCAGATAGTAAGGATCTACGCCAATACAATGACCTCCGACTAATCCCGGATAAAAGTTCAGGAAGTTCCACTTTGTTCCTGCAGCCTTAAGAACAGCTTGTGTGTCAATCCCCATTTTATTGAAAATAATTGACAGTTCATTCATAAATGCTATATTAATGTCTCTTTGTGAGTTTTCAATAACCTTGGCTGCTTCTGCTACTTTTATACTTTCTGCCCTATATACGCCCGCCTTAACTACTAACTCGTATACCTTAGCAATGGTATCAAGAGCTTCTTCATCCATACCTGAAACGATTTTAACTATTGTTTCCAATCTATGTACTTTATCGCCAGGATTTATACGTTCAGGAGAATAACCTACTTTAAAATCTTTTCCACATTTTAATCCTGAGTTTTTCTCTAATATAGGTACACATATATCCTCAGTAACGCCCGGATATACCGTTGATTCGTACACAACTATAGAACCTTTGGTTAAATTCCTGCCAAGTATTTCACTTGCGGATTCCACTGGAGTCAAATCTGGAGTATGGTCATTATTAACAGGAGTAGGTACAGCCACTATATGAAACCTTGCTTCTCTGAGCCTTGTTTCGCAAGAAGTAAAATCAACAGTTGTATTGGCAATTGCTTCATTTCCGACTTCTTTCGTCGGATCAATACCTTCTTTATAACGCTCGATCTTCGCTTGATTAACATCAAAACCTATAACATCGACCTTCCTGGCAAATGCAACAGCTATTGGCAGACCCACATAACCTAATCCTATTACTGCCAATTTGTCTTGCTTTTGTACAATTTTCTCATATAAGTTCATACTAATCCCCCTCAACTCCAGCAATTTTACTTATTTCTTCTTTATACGCATTAATTACAATATTTCTGTCAAATTCACGCTCCATCTTGATTCTGCCTGCTATTCCCATAGACTTCTTTTTTTCATAAGGCAAATTTATAAACTTTATCAATACTTCAACTAAACTTGTAACACTTTTAACAT
>ENA-OWPA01000424-OWPA01000424.1-bioreactor-metagenome-genome-assembly--contig:-NODE-424-length-58869-cov-4.959586_pt1 | contig 58869 bp, 74 predicted proteins | sample MGYA00238139_ERZ651803 | MGnify/ENA primary metagenome ERZ651803 (study PRJEB26909, sample SAMN07631231) | bioreactor metagenome | isolation source: Switchgrass digestor | place: USA: Dartmouth...
ACAGCACTATTTTTGATATGCCCCATTTATCATCACAATCGGGTAACTTTTCGCTTACTGGTATCCATTTCATCTTTTAACCTCCTAACCACCCTGAAAGTTATCGCAGGGTTGCTATTTATCAAAATATATCTATGTGGTTAATCCACCTTCAAAGTTAAATACCCATTTCATATAGTGCTTTTGTTTCTTGTTTTGTAATAGATAACTACATCAAAATCTCCATCTGGCTTGCCGTCTGTGTATGTGTATTCAGTTCCATTCTGATCTTTCTTGCGTGTGATTTTCATTGATTTACCTCTCTTTCATGCTCGCCAGTACACCCTGCAATACTGGCAGAATATTTTCGTAGTACCTGAAACTCTCTACCTCCTTACTGCTGTAAGGCGACTTGTCATGATACCACTTGCCATATTGCTCTGTTTTCAGGTTGTGCTGCTTTGCTAGCCTGCCGACCATGTTCGCCGATATACCGAGCATCTTTCCTATTTCACCGGCAGAGTACGTTTTCTGCTCAACTTCTGGCAGTGGCAGAAGCGGTTTTCCTGCAACGATTGCACTTGCCTGAGCCTGCAAGATTTGTCTATATCTTGGATTGATTTCTGGACTATTGGCGATTTTCAATAGTACGTTCGCCCGGCGAGCAAGCGAATTGTTATAACGTGCTTCGATTTCTTTTTGCTTGACTTCGGGAAGGGATTTACCACCCTTGATAGTGCGTTCCATTTCCTCGAACTTTGTTACATATGCCGCAGTGAACAGTACTCCCTTTTCTCCGGTCATCTTATTTGCCACCATGTCACAACCTTTTCGGGTGAGAAGATAACAGGGTCTTGTTTCACCTTTAGCATCTTGATATGTGCTTGGGATAAAGAAATCTAACGAACGGAAATTTCCGTTGGTTAAATGACTAATATATCCTTCAATACTTTCTAATAGGTCTGAATGCCTTTTATTTACCATCTCTGCTACTTCTCTGCTGTCGATTACGAACTGACCGTTATGGTTAATTACTGTAAGTTCGTTCATGTTAGTACCTCCTTTTTAGCTATTTCACAACTTTCTCTGGATGCTTTTCAAAGTAGTCTCTCATAACTTCAAAAAGAACTGGCATCAAAGGTGTATAGTCGATTTCCTCATCCTTGTATTCCACGATTTGACGCGTTACCTCTTTTGTTTTTAAATTTAGAGTTGATCTCATTATAGCTATCATTCTGTCACCCCTTTATAAGATCCGTGCTTGTTATTTGTTATCTTTTGAATAGAATACTTCGGGAACTGTTTTACCTAGAGCTGCTGCAATTTTGTCCATAGTTGCTTTTGTGGGATTTGTGGAATTAGAAGTGTCATTTTCTAGAATACTTATATATCCTACTGCAATACCTACTTTCTCTGATAACGCTCTAACTGTTAATCCTAATTCTTTTCTGTATTCTTTTATCCGATTTACCCGAACCATTATCTCACCTCCATTCTCTGTGAGAGTATAATATCATTTCTCTATGAGAGAAACAAAGTCTAAATAGATTAACTATTCTCTACCAGAGTAATTTATCTCTTTATATCAATGAATACTGAAATAAATCGAATGTATTCATTGACAGAGAATAGGAAGTATAATATAATTTCTTTTGTAGCGAACATTCGATTATGAGGTGGTAATTTTGTTAGGTGATAATATAAAAAAAATAAGAGAATCAAAGAAATATAGTATTAATTTCTTAGCCAGAAAATGTAATATGTCTGTTGGTTATTTAAGTGATCTAGAAAAAAACAAAAAAGATAATCCTTCAAAGGACATGCTTCAAAAAATAGCAGACGCATTGGAAGTTCCTATTTCAAGTTTTTTTGACGATGATATGATAGATGATTTTACAATATCAGATGTACTAAAAAACATGTTATCAGAAGCAATAGGGATACCATCAAAAGACTTTTTCAAACTAACAGGCTCATTTGTTCTTTTTAACAGTGAAATCAATAAAATTAAGAAACTTACTTCAGTATTTCAGAAACACATTTTGGAAACGGTAAACTCTGACCAGAAATCTTATGCTCAGCTACTAAGTGGGAAAAGCTTAGAACTAAGGGATATTGCAAAGTCAATCATTTATAATGCAGACAATAAAACAATTAATATTGAAATAAAATACCCAGAGAAATTTGACAGTTTTATAGATAAAGCTAATAGAATCGGTGTAACAACTCTTGATTTGCCAACATTAGATAACTTAATTAGAAATACTGAGTCAATATCCACTCTTGCTGCTAGTCGCATTGATGGTTACGATGATGACCTCCCTGAAGAGGCGAAGGAAGAACTAAGAAATTTCATTGAATACTTAAAAGTAAAATACAAAAAGAAGGACAGCGATAAATAATGAAAAATAGGCTTGCCAGAATAGAAGAGCTTTTGGATGAATGTAATCAATCTAAAGTAATTGTTGAATACGGCAATCTACCTGATAATATTAACGCTATTTTTTATAAAGACTGCGATACTTACCCAGTCATAGCTTTAAGTCAAACGCTAAAAACACAAGCAGAGCAATGCTGTGCACTTGCTGAGGAGCTGGGTCACTACTATACATCCTACGGGAATTTACTTACAGATTCTAATGTAGATAAAACAATTATCGCTAAACAAGAGTATATAGCAAAAAAATGGGCTGTGCAGCGGCTCGTCTCCTTAAGAAACATCATAAAAGCTTACAAAGCCGGTGCTAGAAATTTTTACGAAATGGCAGAGTATTTAGATGTTACTGAGGAGTTTTTGAGAGAAGCCTTTAGGAAGTATAACGCTATGTACGGTAAATATAAGGTATATGGTAAATACATTATATATTTCGATCCTCCTGGCATTTATAAAAATGTTTGAAAGGTGATAAGAAGTAAAATGCAAACAGGAATAGCTTATGCTCGATATAGTTCAGATAACCAACGTGAAGAATCTATCGATGCTCAGCTCAGGGCTATCAACGAGTATGCTCAAAAAAACGATATTGTAATAATAAAAGTTTATATTGATGAAGCAGAATCAGCACGAACCGATGACCGTCCAAATTTTCTTAAAATGATGGCTGACATAAAAAATGGCATTATAAAGCCAGACTGTTTACTTTTACATAAGGTTGACAGATTCGCAAGAAATAGAATCGACGCTGCTTATCATAAATACTACCTAAAAAAGAATAGAATAAAAATTTTATATGCAGACCCCTCACAGCAATTCGGTGACAATCCAGAAGGAAGGCTTCTTGAAGGCATAATGGAAAGCTTCGCTCAGTATCAATCTGAAAACTTGGCTTCAGAAGTAATGAAAGGAATGAAAGAAAATGCCTATCATGCTAAACATACCGGAGGAATTCCTCCTTTAGGATATTCGCTAAATGCTAACAAGGAACTAATTATTAATGAATCCGAAGCCATTATAGTGAGAAAAATATTTGATTTATATAACCAAGGATATGGTTATAGATCAATAGCGAATGAATTGAATTCAAAAGGATATAGAACCAAAACAGGAAAGATGTTCAGCCAAAACAGCATATATGACATACTCTGCAATGAAAAGTATTCAGGAACTTATGTTTTTAACAAAAGGTCAAGTAAAGATCCTTTGGGTGTTAGAAATAATAGACGTTTCAAAGATGAAAGTGAAATAATAAGAATACCCGGAGCAATTCCTGCAATAATAGAGCTTGAGTTATTTAAACAAGTCCAAGATAAATTAAGAGAAAGAAAGCGAGGCCCACTTATGAGTGGAAAAAGGTTTTATTTATTATCAGGCTTAATCACATGCGGAGAATGCGGTGCTACTTACACGGGCAATTCATATTATCATGGCAGAGGTGGAAAAAAATATTATATATATTCATGCAATAATAGAAGTAAAGGAGCTGGCTGCAAAAATAAGAATATTAGGCAGGATATCATTGAACCTTTTGTAATTGATGAATTAATGAAAAATGTTTTTTCCGATGAAGCAATGAAAAAGGTTATTCCACAAATACTCAAATATGCAAAAACTCAAGGAGAAGAAAGTTCTAACGACTTAAAAGCTATACAGACAAAAATCAAAGATGTTGAAAGTAAAATAGATAGACTGTTGGATGCTATTGCCGACGGAATTGCAGATAAGTTATTTGCAAAGCAAAAAATGGACAAGCTAAAGTCGGAACATGATGAGCTTAAGGAAATGGAGCAGTTCTATAAAATCAGGACTTTTGATTGGGCCACTGAAGAAAATATTAAAAGTTTTTTATTACATAATAAAGAAATGCTTTTAAATGGTGAAAATGAAAAGAAAAGACTTGTCGTAGAATTATTTACTCATAAAATAATAATATACCCTGACCATATCGATCTTGACTTAAAAGTCGATGTGGACAGGGATAATGTTGGTGGAGGCGAGGGGAGTCGAACCCCTGTCCGAAACCGTATCCACAAGAGCTTCTACGGGTGTATCCGATATATTCCGGTATAGGCACACCTCTCGCGAGGTATGCTCCACACCCTTTCCCTCACTGCAAAGTCTATCGGCAAACTTTACAGATCAGTATCCTTTATATTCCGATCCAGCTCAAGGCTACCACTGGATCAGTGCTAGAGTTTAACCTTCCCGCTCAAAAGGCCTGACTTAATGACGCCAGCTACCCAAGGTGCAGGAACCCCGGACTGACGGGCTGCCTATATTAGGCAGCAGCTAATGCGTAATCGTTTTTAGCGTTTATTTTTAATCTCTCGTTTTTTAAGAGGCCAACGAGAATCCTCTACCCGCTACTCAAGTCTCAACAATCCCGTCGAAACCATTACGCCCCCATGTATAAAATCAACGCACAACTAAAGTTGCACGGCTGATACCATGATAAAATATTCAGTTGTCAATATCCATAATATGTTTAAGCCATTCATAACTGCTTTCCAACTGAGCTTGCAATTCTCATCAGTTCGTTCTTTCCAAGCCGATCGCCCCACTACAGGTTATCTCATGCTTTCTTTCATCCTGCGGTCTATTTCCCGCTTGGCATCCCTTTCAGCTATATCTTCTCGCTTGTCATACAGCTTTTTGCCTCGTGCGACACCCAGCTCCAGTTTCACCCTGCCTTTTTTGAAGTAAAGCTGAACAGGAACCAGGGTCAATCCCTTCTGCTGCGTGTAGCCTATCAGCCTGTTTATTTCATACCTGTGGAGCAGAAGCTTTCTGTCCCTCAAAGGATCCTTATTAAATATATTCCCCTGCTCATAAGGACTGATATGCATGCCGCTCAAAATCACTTCACCGTTTTTATCGATGTAGGCATAACTGTCCCTTAAGTTTACCTTGCCCTGCCGGATGGATTTTACCTCCGTCCCCGACAGTACAATGCCTGCTTCCAGTGTCTGCTCTATAAAATAGTCATGCCTTGCTTTTTTATTTTGAGCTACTATCTTGATTTCATCCTTAACCATTCCAATTCCCGCCGTTCATCATACCAGTTCTTTTAAAGCAGATAAAAATAACCCTTCGGAAAATTGCAAAGGGTTTGAACATTTGTATATGTGCTTTACTGTATAATAATATTATATCACTTTGCCGGTTATGTCAAGAGGAAAAGACTGAAAAATCCACGTTTCCGCCCATTGCCTTTCGATACACTCTGTCTGATGCGAAAAAAATGTGGCCGGCAATAAAAACGGATAGATTTCAAGAAAAGCAGCCGGTATTCTTTCAGCAAACCGGATATTTCCTGGCTTTACATGCGATGAGCAGTAATTTAGTCCTATTTTCGTGGTAATATATTACTATTTTTCAATTAACCTAATTATCTATTGCTTGAAATAGAGTGTTAATATAGTATAATATATAGGGTAGGTACATTTGTAATTGCCTACGAGTTTTGAGCCTTTACCGACACATGGATGCAATGAAAAAGGCGCAAAACTGGTTTACCCCCCTCCTCTCCTATCCTAAAAGGATAGGTTTTTTTTGTCAGATGCACCGAAGATTATCCAAAAGCTCATAAGGCACTTTAAGATTGCCATATCCGACGCCAATTTCAATCCTGCTTTTATAACTCCCATGAAAATCGCTTCCCCCGGTAACAATCAAGCCATGTTTATCAGCCAACCGCAGGAATTCTTCCGTCTCTTCGGGGGTATTATCAACATAATAAGCTTCAATGCCTTTTAATCCTTTTGCTTTTAAATCCTTTAACAGAACATCCAGGCTGGCCATATCCATGTAGAGATATTTTGGATGCGCCAGAACAGGGATTCCTTCAGCTTTCAGAATTTCCTGTATGCCCTGCTCCGGAGTGAGCTTGCCTTTTTTAAAATAAGCCGGACGTCCGTCGGCCAGATATTTCTCAAAAGCTTCTTCTATGCTGTTTACATAACCTTTCTCCACCATGACCCTGGCAATATGAGGCCGTCCTACAACCTTTCCTTTGGCTTCCTTTTTTACTTCATCCATTGTCAGGTTAAAGCCCATCTCATTAAGCTTTTTCACAATCCTGGGATTTCTTTCCTCTCTGTTTTTCCTCAGTTCATTAAGGACTCCTGCAATTTTTGCAAAGGTTTTACAGGGAAAATAGCCCAACATATGCATCTCAGGCTCAAAATCTACGCTTATTTCCACCCCCGGAATTACTTCAATCCCTGCCTTTTCTCCTTCAGACAAAGCCTCCTCCAGGCCGTCCACGGTATCATGGTCGGTAACAGCCACTGCCGCCAGCCCGCGGCTTTTTGCGTATCTCACCAGCTCTCCCGGGCTCATGCTGCCATCCGAAGCGGTTGTATGTGTGTGCAGATCTATAATTTTACTCATCATTTCCTCCTCATACGATTTTTATCTATAATACCCAATATTCTTCCTTCCTACAGATCTTAGGCGGAAAATTCCCTTCATATATTGTCTTTAATACATGATCCAGCTTCCTTAAAGCGCTTACTGCCTGCTCCTTTGTAATAAGCTCCTTTTCCAGCGCCTCTGCCAGTTCATCGGCATCCAGAACTAACAGGGTTCCGTCCGGCATCAGCTTGATATCCACCAGAAGATCTATGAGAGTTAAAACATCCAGTTTTTCATTGTATTCCACATCAATAATGTCACAGTACCAATATATGAACTTTCCGTCATTATCATAAAACCTTCCGATCTTGTAGCCTTCTTTAAGAAATGTGTAGGATATTCCCCCCGATATGTCATTTCTGGGCTTTATAGCTTTCCAACGGGTGATCAGAACATCATCGGTCCGAAGGAGAAGCTCATCTCCGGATATGTCAACTGTTTCAAACGGTATAAATCTCTTTCTGTATATAGTAGGTTTTCTCATGCCATCCATCCTTCTCTAATGAAATATTGTGATTCCTTTTCCAATAATTAATGTTCCAAAATCGAATCCTCTCCACCCAACCTATGCATGCTCTGCCAAAAATTCCTCTGTATATATGGAGTAAAATCCAGTTAATTTCACAGACCATCACGGCCTGCAATTTTTATTATGATTATACCTCATAGTATGCACGTTTAAAATGGATTTTCCCTTGAAATTGCAGGGCAATAATATTTCCCATTTTATTCCATTATACTCCGTATAATGATATAATTGATACGATTGGACAGATTAACAGTACTTTGTGGCTTTGTATTCAGTTGCAGATTAAAACCCATTCCGGGAAGGCATATTTCCTTTATTCATCCTAAGGAAATAACGCTTAAGGGGTATACCGCTACAAGACTGGCAGAGTGCCTTCCCGATGCTGTTGGAACCGTCCGGGAAGGTACTGATTTGACTTATATGGTTTAGGATTGGCGGCAGCTTATATCAAACCTTCGGTATAATGAACTTACAGCAATTAGCTGACACTTATCCTAAACTATATGAGGAACGCCTTTTTCCGGTCTTCCCAAACATAACAAAGTACAATTAAGCTTATGTAATGCGGGAGGAGAAGATATTGAAACATGAACGGTCATGCAAAAACTGCATTAAAGGTACTCTCATTTCTGTTAACGGCGATATTTTGTGCAGTATAAAAGGAGCCGTATCACCTGACTATGTATGCTCAAAACACAGGTTCATGCCTATTGTTCAGTTGTCCGGAGAAGGTAGAAATAAATGTGCTGATTGCTAATTTTTCATATTGATGTCTGAGAATAAAGAGGAACATAAATATATAGGTCTGTGCCAGCTTTTTACCGTGAGGCAGTTCAACGGCCTTGAAAAAAACGCCTGCTCCAAGTTTTCCAAACGAAATGAGCGGGAAGTGTCATAGCTTGTCTGCTCCCATATTTTTCTGTTATTGAACACGCTGTTTATACCGATATATATCATAACAGCCAATAACAGAAAATTTGGGGTGAAGCAATGAATATTCCGAGAATAAGCGATTTACTGGCGCAGAAAATTACTGAAATACAGGCAAAAGTACCCATAAAGTTAAAAGGATTTGAAAATCATAAGGAGATATCTTTTCAGAAATATCTGGAGAATGCTGTCAGCAATGCGAAAAAAGACTATGAAAGCAGCCTGACAAATAATTCGCTGGAAAATGATTCACCGGATACTTTGACAAGCATTCCGGAGTCAACTTCCCCTGCCATAGACAAGGAAGGCAACGACAGAAGCAAGGATGTTGCAAGAGCAATGCTTTCCAGATCGCTTAGCACCGCATACATACCTTCCAACAAAGGGGAGCTTATGGATTATATAAACAGAGCTATCGATGAAGCGTCAAGAAAGTACGGCGTTGATCCCAATCTCATAAGAGCTGTGATAAAGCAGGAATCCGGATACAATCCTTATGCCCTGTCCAAAACAGGAGCACAGGGGCTTATGCAGCTCATGCCTGGCACTGCTGATATACTTGGCATTTCAGATCCGTGGGATATATATCAGAATATTGATGGAGGCACCAGATATTTAAGGGATCAGATGGCAGCTTTTGGCGGAAATCTGGAGTTAGCTCTGGCTGCTTACAATGCCGGTCCATACAGCGTTCACAAATACAATGGAATACCTCCATATCGGGAAACACAAAATTATGTAGCAAAGGTGTTAAATTTCTACAAAAATTATTCAGTTTGACTTCTCAGGGTGATTTCTGGGGCACAATGTACAAAAGTTAATCCACAATATCCACAGCGTTATCCACATAATAAAATCCAACAAAATGCGCTCTCAGCAAGTTTTTCCACATTATTCACATGACATTTTTAAACATATTGTGCCTCTGTTCATCACCAAGTTATGGATTTCACTGTTATTTTGTGGCATTCATTCGACAATATAATATCTCTTTTTAGGATAGGGTTGTTACATAAAATCAATCATCAAAAAATTTCAGCTTTCTGTGGATAAAATATCCAAGTTATCCACAGGTCATCTTTCCCCCAGCTTCAAACCTGGTATTGCATTGAGGTCCAACTCCGAAGCGCTGCCGCTCCTGTATTCATAATATGCGGCACAAGCTATCATTGCAGCATTATCCGTGCACAGCACAGGTTTCGGGTAGCGCACGCTAAATCCGTATTCCTCTGCAGCAGCTTTCAGTCCGCTTCTCAAGGCTGAATTGGCTGCTACGCCCCCTGCCAGGGCAATATTCTTTACCCCTTTTTGCTTGCCTGCTTCGATTACATTCCTGACCAGGACATCAACAACCGCCTGCTGAAAGCTTGCGGCCACGTCCTCTACAATGATCTTTTCGCCTTTTTGCTCGGCTGTATTAAGATAATTCAATACTGCTGTCTTCAAGCCGCTAAAGCTGAAATCCAGGCTACCGTCCTCAAACAGCACCCTTGGAAAAGCGATGGCGTTTTTGTTTCCGGATTTTGCAGCTTTATCAATGAGCGGACCTCCCGGATATCCAAGGCCTATAGCTCTGGCTACCTTGTCGAAAGCTTCCCCGGCTGCATCATCCCTTGTCTGCCCCATGATTTCAAATTTATTATAATCCCCTACATAGACAATATGGCTGTGTCCTCCCGACGCCACAAGGCATACGAAAGGAGGCTCCAGATCCGGGTATTCCAGGTAGTTGGCCGCTATGTGCCCCTCAATATGGTGGACACCTACAAAAGGCTTATTGGCAGCAAAAGCCAGCGCCTTTGCTGCAGACAACCCGACCAGCAGAGCCCCCACCAGTCCCGGGCCATATGTAACTCCTATAACGTCCACATCTTCCAGCTTTATCCTCGCTTCCTCCAATGCCTGGTCAATCACAGGGATGACCAGCTCAACATGCTTACGGGAAGCAACCTCCGGTACTACTCCTCCGAACTTCTGATGTATGTCTATCTGAGATGATATCACATTGGATAAAACCTCCCTGCCGTTTCTTACCACGGCAGCAGCGGTTTCATCACAGCTCGATTCGACTCCCAGTACTATGATATCTTTCAATACTCCGCACCTACTTCATTAGTTTTAAAACAGCATCAAAACAGCTTTCCAAAATATTTGCCGCTGACCAGCTGCTCTATAATTATTATAATGCCTAAAGCAAATACATAATATGAAAAGACCTTTAAGCTTGTTTTTGAAAATACCTTCAGCATGAATCTAACCGACAGGTATCCGGACACCGCTGCCGTCAGCATTCCTATAACAAGCGGTAATACGTCCACACTTAAGGACCCTGCTTTTACCGTATCGTACACGTCCAGCACCGCAGCACCCAATATGGCAGGTATGGACATCAGGAATGAGAATTTCAGCGCAAACTCTCGGTTTAATCCCCGGGACAAGGCTCCGGCCAGAGTCAATCCTGAACGGGAAACCGCTGGAAGGATCGCTAAGCCCTGGGCAACGCCCACAACGGTCGCATCCGTGTAGGTCATTTCCTTCAAACCTTTGTTTCTGCTTCTGACGCTCTCCGCATACCAGAGCACCAATCCTGTAATCAAAAACTCGAAGCCTAAGGTTACAGCTGAATTGAAAATCGAATCAAAAAAATCCTTGAGTAAAACTCCTATAAGAGCTGTAGGAATCGTTCCCACCACAATAAGCAGTGGAAGTTTTGAAAACGGCCTTTTCAATATCTCTATTATATCCTTCCACAATACCGCACAAACAGCCACAAGAGTGGCAAAATGCACAGCTACATCAAAAGTGATCACGTCATGGAGACCAAACAGCCTTTGAAAAATCACAAGATGTCCGGAACTGCTAATGGGCAGAAACTCCGTAAGCCCCTGCACCAGACCCAAAATAAATGCTTCTAAAGAATTCAAAATTATTTCTCCCCTTAAACTAAAATTAATATATATATAAATATGCTTTCAAGACCGGCATTTATACGGTGCCAACTATTATATAATATTATTTTTCCATAGTTTTGTAAATAGCCTATGAATTAAAGGCGGATTTGGTATGTCCCAAACCCGCCTTTATGTCCCGGACGCTGTCAGTACGTTCACTGTCTGGTTTTGTTGTATAGGTACCTCTTTTACCGGCTCCTGTTTCTTGTGGAATACGATTTCCATCACCTGATTTATATCTTCCACCGGAATTACATCTATCCCTATATCTTTAAACAGCTCCTGCCAGTTCTCAGCTGGTATCAGCACTTTTTTAATCCCCGCAGTCTTGGCTGCCTCTACTTTCGCTACCACTCCTCCGACAGGCTTGACTTTTCCGCGTATTGATATTTCACCCGTCATGGCAATATCGCTGCTTATCGGCATTCCGGTTATGGCAGAGTATATGGCCACCGCCATCGCGACACCTGCCGACGGTCCATCGATAGGTACACCGCCGGGGAAATTCAGGTGTATCTCATAGTCCCTGCACCTTATGTTCAGTATTCTCTCCAGGACGGTGATGACATTCTCCACGGAAGATCTGGCGGAACTGGTTCTTTTATATTTATGCCCCTTCCCTTCCATCTCTTCCTCTTCCACAATACCTGTGATTTTTATATTGCCCTTGCCGCTTTCCGATTTTACAGCCGATACTTCTATATCTATCACCACGCCGGTGCTGTTCCCAAACACCGCCATTCCGTTAACACATCCTACCTGTTCTCCAGCGACTATCTTTTTCTCTATCCTCGGGCTGTAATGTCCGAATTCGATTACCCACTCTATGTCTTTTCTTGTTATCAACGTCCTGCCTTCAACCTGAGCCACGCCCGCTGCTATTTGTATTATGTTTACCGCATCCCTTCCATTTTGCGCATACTTGGAAATCAGCTCATCAATTCCTTCTTCGGTCTGGAAACCTCCTTTGGCTGCAGCATTCCGAGCAATCTGCGCTATTTCCGGCGGAGTCAGCGGCCTGAAATATATCTCCTGACACCTTGATCTTATGGCAGGAGGTATCTCATCGGCTGTTCTAGTAGTCGCTCCTACAAGACGGAAATCCGCAGGAAGACCTTTCTGGAATATCTCATGGATATGCTGGGGTATGTTGCTGTCTTCCGAACTGTAATAAGCGCTTTCCAGGAAAACCTTCCTGTCTTCCAGCACCTTTAAAAGCTTGTTCATCTGTATGGGATGCAGCTCTCCGATCTCGTCTATAAACAATATGCCGCCATGAGCCTTTGTAACAGCCCCTGGCTTTGGCTGCGGTATCCCTGCCACACCGTAAGCTCCGGCGCCCTGGTATATTGGATCGTGCACCGACCCCATCAAAGGGTCCGCAATCCCTCTTTCATCAAATCTTAAAGTGGTGGCATCCAGTTCTACAAACTTGGCATCTTTTCTGAAAGGAGAAATCGGGTTCTGCTTCGCTTCTTCCAGAATGACTCTTGCCGCCGCGGTTTTTCCCACGCCCGGAGGCCCATATATGATTACATGCTGAGGATTGGGACCACAAAGCGCGGCTCTTAATGCCTTGATTCCCTGTTCTTGACCCACTATATCCTTGAGGCTTGCAGGTCTTGTTTTCTCGGACAAAGGCTCCGTCAGTCTTATTTCCCTCAAACGCCTGAGTTTTTCCAGCTCCTTTTTTGCCTCCCTGTCTATAGCGGTTTTATTTCCCTGTTGTGATTTCAGGAGATTTAAAAAGTATATACCTATAATAATTGTAAAAAAGAATTGTATGATGAAAAGAGTGCTTGTTAGCATAACCTTCCTCCTTATTAAATCAAGCTGTCCGATAAATGGCACCGGCTGTCATGGATGCCGCACTAAAACAAGGATCAAAATTGGTGGCCTTGCATACATTTATTATTTACTATGATATTTTTTTTATCCTGTCGGATTACAAATGTAAATTTTACTAAACCATGGAACTGCCTGCATAACATGGCAGACACGGCGGCAGGCGAAATGCAAAAAACAGCAGGAAGTTTTATCTTCCTGCTGTTTTTATCCTGTTGGTTACTAAACTTATCGACTATATAAGGCTTCTTTTAATAACGCCGGTTATAATCCGTCATTTTCTGTTACGAAACTGATTCCTTTTTAGTCCTGGGCTTTTTTCCCGCTGTCTTCTTCAAGCTTTTTTTATTTTCATTTATTATTAATTCCGGCTGTTTTCCATTTAGCACCGTATCCTTGCTGATTATGCACTTCTCCACATTAACTGTAGATGGTATTTCATACATTACATCCAGCATGATTTCCTCAATTATTGCTCTCAACCCTCTGGCTCCGGTATTCCTTTCTATAGCTTTTTCAGCAATGCACTCCAGGGCCTCATCCTCAAACTCCAGTATCACATCATCCATCTCGAACAATTTCTTGTATTGCTTTACCAGAGCATTTTTGGGCTCAGTGAGTATCTGGACTAATGCCTGTTTGTCCAGTGAATGCAGAGTTGCTATTATGGGAAGCCTGCCCACAAATTCGGGAATCAGCCCGAATTTCAGCAAATCCTGCGGGAGTATATGCTTTAAGATCTCGCCAACATCCTTTTCCTTGGAACTCTCGATCTTGGCTCCAAAGCCTATGGACTTTTTGCCTATACGGTTTTGTATGATCTTCTCTATGCCGTCAAAAGCCCCACCGCATATAAACAGTATGTTGGTAGTGTCAATCTGTATGAACTCCTGATGCGGGTGCTTTCTCCCACCCTGGGGTGGTACCGAAGCAACAGTTCCTTCAAGGATCTTCAGCAAAGCTTGTTGCACACCTTCACCGCTCACATCTCGGGTTATGGATGGATTTTCGGATTTTCTGGCTATTTTGTCTATTTCATCGATATATATAATTCCCTTTTCAGCTCTCTCAATATCATAATCAGCAGCCTGAATCAGCTTCAGGAGGATATTTTCCACGTCTTCTCCCACATATCCTGCTTCAGTAAGGGAAGTCGCGTCTGCTATCGCAAAGGGAACGTTTAAAATTCTTGCAAGAGTCTGAGCGAGCAAAGTTTTTCCTGAACCTGTCGGTCCAAGCATCACGATATTACTCTTTTGGAGTTCTACCTCTCCAGCCTTCACCTCTGAGTTTATCCTCTTATAATGATTATAAACCGCTACGGCCAGAGACTTTTTAGCAGCTTCCTGTCCTATTACGTACTGATCCAGTATTTCCTTTATCGCTTTGGGTTTCGGTATGTCGCTAAGTTCAGTATCGACCTTGGTCTCCTCAAATTCTTCCTCAATTATCTCCGAACAGAGCTCTATACATTCATCACATATATATACTCCAGGGCCAGCCACCAACCTCTTTACCTGCTCCTGGGGTTTGCCGCAAAAGGAGCATTTTAGCTGCTTCTTTTCATCATATCTGGCCATAAATACACCTCTTTATTTTCTTCTTATCATTACTTCATCCACTATTCCGTATGCTTTCGCCTCTTCAGCCGACATAAAGAAATCTCTGTCCGTGTCTCTCTCTATCTTCTCAAGAGGCTGACCGGTTCTTTCGCTTAATATTACATTCAAATTATGCTTTATTCTAAGTATCTGTTCTGCATGTATCTTTATGTCCGTAGCCTGACCTCTTGCGCCACCCAAAGGCTGATGTATCATTATCTCACTGTTGGGAAGGGCAAAACGCTTACCCTTGGCTCCGGCTGCCAGGAGAAAAGCTCCCATGCTTGCTGCCATACCTACACATATGGTCGAAACATCGGGCTTTACATACTGCATGGTATCATAAATGGCAAATCCAGCAGATACCGAACCGCCAGGGCTGTTTATGTAAAGCTGTATGTCCTTGTCAGGATCCTCGGCTTCCAGGAAAAGCATCTGCGCTACCACCAGGCTTGCTGTTACGTCATTTATTTCGTCACTCAAAACAATTATCCTGTCTTTTAATAACCTTGAAAAAATATCATATGAGCGTTCACCACGGTTTGTTTGCTCTATAACATATGGAACAAGACTCATAAGACCGCCTCCTTATAATTAATGTTTATATTGATGCAAATGAGCAGGCATCAAGCATACCTTTGCTGTCCCCGCCCATGTACATCCCGACAGTATCACTTATACCACTGCGTAACAGTACATCACGGTGCATTTGTGATTCCCGTTCTGCATAATGATATTGATACCCATAATTACTTGAAAATAAACATATACAAATTTTCAAAAGAGCCCGGCTGTGCTTTACGCTCAACATCCGGTTGCTGGCCGGAAGTCCTCCATTATGGGAACAGCTCTGCAACATATAAAAAATTATGCTATCTTAGCGTTTTGCACAAGGAAATCCACTGTCTTCCTGAACGCCAAATTATCCTTTATATATTCTATATCATCTTCCCTCAAATGTTTCTTAAATTCTTCCACGTCCTGCCTATAATTTTCAGCCATTTTCTTTATTTCATCATTTACTTCGTCTTCAGAAGCCTCAATGTTTTCAACTTTGGATATCTTCTCCAGGACAAGATGGGTTTTAACCTCATTCTCAGCCCTCTGGGCAAACTGACCTCTGAAGGTTTCGGTATCCATGCCCATTATTTCCATGTATCTGTTAAGATCCAATCCCTGATATCTGAGTCTCATATCAAAATCATATATCAGGTCGTCGATATGCTTTTCAATCATAACTTGCGGTATATCTACCACAGCATTTTCAACTACTTTGGCTACAACATTGTCTTCCATCTCATGCTTAGCCCTGTGCTCAGCATTTTCAACGAGCTTTTTCCTTACATCTTCCTTGTAGGCTTCAAGAGTATCGAATTCGCTTACGTCCTTCGCAAACTCATCATCAATAGCAGGCAGTTCCTTTACTTTAATGCCGTTTATCTTTACTTTAAACAGCGCCGGCTTTCCTGCCACATCCTTGTTACCATAGTCCTCAGGGAAGGTTACATTAACGTCTACCTCTTCCCCTTTATTTTTGCCAATCAACTGGTCTTCAAAGCCTTGAATGAATGTTCCGGAACCGATAGTCAACTCATAGTTCTGAGCTTTTCCGCCTTCAAAAGGAACGCCGTCTATAAAACCTTCGAAATCGATAACAGCTATATCCTTCTCCTGCACAGGACGGTCATCAACATCTACAATCCTGGCATTTCTTTCAGCTGTCCTCTTTATTTCGTTGTCCACATCTTCATCGGTTACATTGACTTCGATCTTGCTGACTTCAATATCTTTGTACTGGCCCAGTTCAACCTCAGGCTTTACTGTCACCTTGGCAGTAAACACCAGGTTCTGGCCTTGCCCTATCTGCTTTATGTCTATCTCAGGCCTGTCTACAGGGTGTATATCATTGCTTTTTATAGCCTCTTCATAAGCTTCAGGGCAAACAATATTGAAAGCATCCTCATACAACACTTCCGGTCCGTAATACCTCTCGACTATTTTTCTGGGTGCTTTACCTTTTCTGAAGCCAGGCACATTGAATCTGCCGGCGTTTTTAGAAAAAGCTTTTTGCAATCCTTCCTCAAATTTCGCTGCGTCAACCTCTATCTCGAGCTGCACAACGTTCTTCTCAATATTTTCCACCTTAACGTTCATTTATTATGTATCCTCCTATATTATTCTTGATTAATATATAAACGGGCTAAAGGCTTTGTTATACAAGCCTTGGCACCAACTTAACCCGGTCTTGTCAAGCTCTCCGCCTAAAGTAGTTTTTCCACTGTCCGGCACTTATATATGCGTACCCAAAATTAACCCTTAAATTATACCATAACATTAACATAAATTCCAATATAAATACATAAAATTAATATTTTTTCTATGCCTTTCTATAAGTTTAGCTTAAGTGGCTTAAAACCCAAATGGTCGGCTGATATAAGCTTAAAATCTATTCCCTCTACCTCGCCTTCAACAGCGCTTCTGAAGTTCTCCCCGTGCAGATGTCCATACAGGCATATTCTCACATTGAACCTTTTCATAACCTCGATGAACTCCGAAGGCTGCCCTTTTGCATTAAAGGGAGGATAATGCAGAGCGGCTATTACTGCCCGGCCCTCTCCTGCTTTTACGCTTTTTAGCGATAGCTCGAGCCTCTGCAGCTCCCTGTTGAATATCTTCTGGTCTTCAGCGCTAAAATCGCTGTCACCGGGACATTTCCATCCCCGGGTGCCGCAAAGCACGGCTTCCCCTAGATCAAAGCTGTTGTTGTGCATAAATGAAATACTGGCAAAGTTGTTATCCCGCAAAAACTTCTCAAGCTTTGACAATGTGGTCCACCAATAATCATGATTTCCCTTGGAAATAATCTTTTTCCCCGGGAGCCGGTCAATAAAACTAAAATCCTCATAGGCCTGTTCGAGATAAGTAGCCCACGATACATCCCCCGGGATAATAACATAATCCTCCTGGGAAACCGTCTGCTCCCACTGATTGCTCAGCTTTTCCATATAGTTTTGCCACCTCTGGCCAAAAATATCCATTGGCTTATCGATACTTTTGGCAAGATGTAGATCCGAAATTGCGTATATGGCCATTGGCAAACTCCTTTTCAAGGCATGCAAGGCAGCGGCACCGCTTTTAATCATAGGAATATAAATCAGCCAAGCTGTCAAGGTTGGCTGCAATAAAGAACATTTCAGCATTCCTGAGCATTTATGCCGGTGCCGAATCCTTGCCAATGCTTCATATATCTCATGCCTTCCTGAAATACTCGTAAATTTTCTCCGCCACTGCTTTGCTGATGCCGTCAACAGCAGCGAGGTCATCAATTCCCGCTGTTTTTATTTTGCTTATCGATCCAAAGTGTTTAATGAGGGCTTTCCTTCTCTTTTCCCCCACTCCCTCGATCTCGTCCAAAACCGAGCCGGTATACCTTTTGTTTCTCAGCCTTCTGTTATATTCCACCGCAAAACGATGGGCTTCATCCTGTATTGCCGTGACAAATCTCAAGGCTGAAATATCCTTAGTCAAATCGATTTCCCGATCTTGTGCCACCAAGCCCCTGGTGCGGTGCCTGTCATCCTTGACCATACCAAATACCGGTATCTGCATGCCCAGCTCCTGCATGACCTCCTTGACCGCATTTACATGTCCGAGGCCGCCGTCAACCAGAATAATATCCGGAAGCTTAGTAAATTTGCCGGCTTCAGCATTCATCCCTTCTCTCCTGAGCTCATCTCTTTCCTTCTCAGCATGCTTGAACCTTCTGGTTATCACTTCCTGCATGCTCCCATAGTCGTTTTGCCTATCCAGGGACTTGATTTTAAACCTTCTGTATTCCCCAGGCGCCGGCAGTCCTTTTTCAAATACCACCATGGAAGCTACCATCTCTGTTGAACCCGTATTGGATATGTCATAGGCTTCAATCCTCGCAGGCTTTGCTTCAAGACCCAGCAAGGTTTTAAGCTTGTCCAGCCCTTCACTGGCATAGGAGCCTTCCTTTCTTACCTTATCCCGGAAATGGTTCAGTTCGATGCGCGCATTGTTTGATACCATCTCCATAAGATGGTGCTTTTCCCCTCTCTGGGGGACTTTGATGCGCACCCTTCCACCTCTTTTTTCACTAAGCCAGTTCTCGATAACCTCAGCCTCATCAATACCCGTCTGAATCATTATCTCCGCTGGTATATGCGCAGCTTGAGCATAGAACTGCTTCAAAAATGAGGATATCAGCTCGCCGTCTTCCGTATCCCCGGAATCTTCGAAAATAAAATGATCCCTGCCTATGAGCTTTCCGCTTCTTATAAAAAACACCTGCACGCATGAGTCGGTCTGATCCCTGGCAAACGCAACCACATCCTGGTCGTTCATGGATGTGGAAACGACTTTCTGCTTTTCGGCTATATGCTTAAGGCTGTTTATCTTATCCCTTATGCTGGCGGCTTTCTCAAAATCCAGGTTTTCCGCAGCCTGTGCCATTTCTTCCTCAAGCCTTTTTATTATATCATCCTGTTTACCATCCAGGAAATTGCATATATCCTTCATCAAATCCCTGTATCTTTCCTTGCTCACATTGCCCTGGCATGGCCCGAGACACTGGTGGATATAGTAGTTGAGACACGGTCTTTCTTTACCTATATCCCTCGGAAACACCTTGTTGCAGGTTTTTATTGGAAACAGCTTTTTAATAAGGTCAATAGTCTCCTTTACGGCCGTCGCATTGGAATAAGGCCCGAAATACCGGCCTCCGTCCCTCACCATTCTCCTGGTCATCAATACCCTGGGATACTCTTCGTTCATTGTAACCTTTATATAGGGATAGCTCTTGTCATCCTTAAGCAATATGTTGAACTTGGGCTTATATTTCTTGATCAGGTTGCATTCCAATATAAGGGCCTCAAGCTCCGAATCCGTTACAATATATTCGAATTCCTTTATCCTTGACACCATTGCCCTGGTCTTGGGAGAATGGTTGGCTGAAGCCTGAAAATACTGCCTTACCCTGTTTTTTAATACTACAGCCTTACCTACATATATTATTTCCCTGTTTTCATCCCTCATTATATAAACGCCGGGTTTATCCGGCAATTTTTTAAGTTCTTCCTGTATATCGAATATTATGATCACTCCTATTATACATCCTGCTGATATACCCCTTGCAAAACCGATACCGCTCTCATATTTTGATTAAAGAATAGCTGCCATTGCAAGCAAGGCAGCTATTTCCAAAAACATATTGATTCAAGTCTGGTCAATGGCCTTCAGATATTCTTCCAGTTCATTGACAGCAAACTGCTCGTCTTCGCCTTCCGCAATAATTGTCACTTTATTGCCGTTTTCTATCCCCAAGGACAACAGCCCCAGAAGACTTTTTGCATTTACTCTTCTCTCGTTCTTTTCAATCCATATGCTGGACTTGTAATTTGAGGCCTTCTGTATAAATATGGCAGCTGGTTTTGATACCAATCCCTGCCGGCCTGTTAATGTAATTTCTCTGGTAATCATCTTTTTTATATACCTCCTAAACTTCCTCTGTATCGCGAATTATAGCATTATATGAACATCCCACGATTAAAATCGCAGGTTTCCTGCTTCAAATAAATATGTGAGACTTACATTTATTATACCAGAAAAACCACATATAACGAACTCTAAAATAAAAAATCCATGACTAATGTTTGGAAAAAATCAAAAAGAGTCGGGCGGGTTAGGCTAGTGTTTTTCTATACCAGCCCACACCGCAGAAAACTTTTTGACAGGTTCTTCTCCGGAAGCGCACACGTAGAAGATACAGCCTCATTCCAAAAGCATAGTAAAAGCAAAAAGCCCGATGTACCACTTCGGATCAATTTCTATTTTCCACAATATTCACCGTCAATTTACCCTTTTTAAGATAAGTCCGTATCATCACAGGGTGCTTTCTATTATTTACGAATCTAAAGTCCATAGAGCCATAAACCACCGTTGCATCCCTTCCCTTAGGCACATATTTCACTTTCTTGGAGTGGGTATGCCTTTCAGTGACTTTAAGGCCCTTGCATTCCCTAACGGCATTATATAATGTACTGGAAACCTGGCATATGCCTCCTCCTATTTCATATGCCTTTTTTGGGCCATCCTTGGTCCTTTTTATTATGGGTGCCTTTTCATACCCTTTGCTTCTTGTTCTTTTTCCCAAAACCCCATTGAATGAAAATTCTTCTCCAGGCTGCACCTTTTCATAATCCAGGCTTTCGCATGCTAACATTATGTTGTTTACCCTCGATTCCGACGCGTCCAGCAGCACCGTTGTATAGCTTCCTATAATTTTCACGTTCTTCTCTATTTGCTCTGAGGTGATGTCAGGCTTTACTTTATCCACCACAAGCTCCACCTTTTGACCTGCTGGTGCATCCAAAAGCTTTTGGAGAGTCTTCTGTACATTTACTTTTTTGCCGTATACCTCTTCCTTTTCAACTGTCCACGTAACTTTGTCAAACACGGCGCTTGCCGGTTCCTTGTTGATCTTTGCTGCTTTATCCTCCAGACGTTTCTTCGCTTCCGATTCCGTTAATCCTCCAAAATTCTCTTCTCCCAAATATACGTTTTCCTTTATGGTTTTCTCTATGTTAACAGTATTTTCACCGGCAATGTTTTCAACTTTAATGCCCATATCATTACTGTTATTGCTGATATTGCTGAAATCTATATCTTGCTTCTCCAGGTTCTGATAAGATTTGTCCTCCTCCTGGTCATCAGGCTTTTCTACCCGGGATTTGCAGGATGCGAAGGCAAAGGAAAACAACAGCAATGGAATCACTAGCAGAGTTTTTTTGCCCATATCAGCTATACCTCCCTTCTGCTTCAATCATCTGGCATTCTTAAGTAGCTAAAGGCTGGGGGAAGATGCTTTTCTTCCCGACAGCCCTGTATTTTCAATACCCTCAATACTGCACCATATTGAAAAAGAAGCCTAGTACCATTCCTAATACTGCCAGAACTATATTGGTGACGACGATGGCATTTCCACGCCCTCTTGCTTCACGGTTTACCATTACTCCAAAAATCACTCCCGGTATTGCAAAAAGGGGCGATATTAAAAAGTTGAGAGCTGCGCATATCCAACCCAGTACTACCAATGCCCTTGTGTCGGCAAACACTGCCGCACCGCTTCTATCAGTACGCACATCTCCTCTGTTGTTCATGAAAAAACTATTGAGCCTGTTCTCACTTCTGTTAAGATTTACGCTGTTTCTTTCCGTCAAACCAGTATCGGCATTCTGTCCGGTAAAATTGTTCTGACGGACTTCACCTGTGCTCTGGGCTCCATTTACATTCTGTTCTCCGGAGGTATTTTGCACTTTGTTGGCGTCTTGGCCTCCATTTCCATTTTGCATTTGAGAATGTTCCTGTATTTCAACCGAACCTTGGATTTCATTGCTTATTGCATTATCGTTTTGTGCCTCTGCTGCCTGCTGAATTTTATTGTCTTCCTGGGCTTTGTCGGCCACCTGAGATTCATTGGCATTTTGTGCTTGTCCTGCCTGCTGCAAATCATGAGCTGCTGCCGTGCCAGAGTTTATATTTCCCTGGTTGCTTTCAGCATTTTTTTCAAATTTTTCGTCCATTTTATCACCTCCGCAAAAATATTGTTTGTGATAAAATAGCTTATATTCGATGTTTAATTTTCTAAGTGTAGCGCAAATTTTCTTAACTTTTAAATGTTTGATGGAGCAATCGGATAAATTAAAGGTGGAAATTTTATCAGGAAAAAATTACATAAAGACATGCCTCTTGCAAGGCAAAAGACCTGAATAAAACAAAAGACCCGGATTTCAGCCTTTTCAGGCATATCATCCGAAGTCTATTAGATTTTGCCAGTGCATAAACAATCCTTGAAATTACAGCAAATATAACCGGTAAATTTTCTTAAAACTGCTTTAAACAGCTATGGATAAGCCGCTTTAAACCTGACAACATTTTTTAATCTCTTAAATGGTGCTTTTGCCAAACTTCGAGTCAACTAATATGCCGATTCCTAGTGAGTTTACAGCAATATTCAATAACCCGCCTGCTAATATGCTTTGTATCACGCGTTCCTGAGGAATCAGCATAAACAGTAAAATCTCTGCCAGCATAATTGCTATTGCTCCCGTGACGAACTCAATATATATGTTCAGGCGGGCATTGGACACCTTAAGTGCCATTTTCCCGATATACACGCAGGTCGCAACTTTTGCCAGCAGCATTAAAAGCAAAAAGACCAAGGGCACGATCAAAGTCCAGCAGAACAAAATTGTTATAATAAAGCTTGCAATAAGCCCCAGAAGGCCTATTACAAACTTCCTACCCGTTCCATATTCTATCCCGGCTTCAATGACTATAAACCTCTGGGATGTAAAATAAATCACCACAAGTCCGAAAATCAAAAGCAGCACCAGTGAAAAAAACAGCACGACAAATCTAAGCATGGCCAGAAAGTTCATATCCGGGCTGTTTATATTGATATATCCAAATTTAATGAGGCTGTTCTCCCCTTCAATATAAGCTCCGTCAGCTTTATCCACAGAACCCAGTGTTACCACATCGCCCATAACCCTGGCTTTGTCTGTAAGCGTAACCTTGCCCATCAATGTGATTACATCGCCGGAAACCGCCGCATCCAGATTCAGATTGCCCATCACCACCACGACATCTCCGTCGACATCGGCCTCTACATCTACATTCCCCGCTATTACAATAACATCTCCCGATGTATTTTCATCAACCGTCGTATTACCCAATAAGTTTATCCTGTCCCTTCCGTCGATGAATTCCCATCCGTTGGCTGCCAGGACGGGAACATTCACAACCACCATAAAAAGAACAACCATTACGATGATAAACTTTTTCATTCCATTTTTCATTCCGCCGCTCTCCTCCAGCTCCTTTTTACAAGGGCCACAAACATCCATTCAACCACGAACAGCACTGCAATAAGACCAATTATAATTTCCTGGTTTGCCTTGATAAACCCCATGCCCAGCTGAATCATGGTTTTCTCCATCCTCGACGCAAGAATGCTTAATAAAGCAACTATTTTGTTTATCACATCTGAAGCTCCGGGATAGGGCAAAAGGTATTCAAAAGCATTGATTGCCATATCGAGGATGCGGCTTCCGGAAAACCTGAACAGCAGGATCGCAGGCAGGGAAATGATAATAAGTATCGGAATCCCGTAAATGAGAGCCTCTATATTTCTGTTTTTGTTCTGTTCCAGTGTCTTAATCCTTGTCATTACCTGACTTTCAAAATCCGATGGAGGCTCTGCAATTTCGCCTTCTTCAAGACTGTTCAGTATGCTTTCCAACTGCATAAATTCGCTCTTGCAGCTTGCGCAGGCGTTCATATGCTGTTTTAACCGGGCAAAATCCACATCATTTATATTCCCGTCAAAATGCATCATCATCAAATCCCTATATGCATCACAGTTCATAAAACCTCCTCCTCCCTAATGCTTGATAATTTTTCCCTCAGCATAAGCCTTGCGCGATAGAGCCTGTTTTTTACGATAGTCATGGGTTCATTGAGAACCTTAGTAATCTCCTCATAGGAAAGCCCATTCTGATGGAAAAGTATAATCGGAACACGATACTTTTCAGGAAGCTCTTCAATCGCTTTCCGTATTTGCCTGCTTCGCTCATTTTTTATATAATTGGCTTCAGGTGTATCAGTGCTGCTGGAAGTGTCCCCTATTTCCTCAATAGGTACCGAATTTATCTTTTTCTTCCGCAGCATATCCAGGCATAAGTTTGTAGCAATCCTGACCGACCAGGTGGAAAACTTATACTCAGGATTATACCGACCGAGGGACTTATAAATCCTTATAAATACTTCTTGAGCTATATCGTTTACTTCCTGCTTGTCAGGCATCATATTATAAACAACACTATATATCAATTTTTTATACCTGGCAACGATTTCCGAAAAGGCATCGCTATCACCTGAAAGACATTGCTGCACCAGCTCAAGATCGGACACTTCCAATTGCCTGTTCACCTCCATCCCAGTTCACTTACATTACATATTTATTTTACTTTAAAATCAGAAATATGTCTGAAAATTACGCGAATTAAACCGGGATATAAAGGTGACGTATGGTTCCCTCCAGCAGAAATGAGGTCTTCTTGACTCTTTGTAGAAATTTGATAGAATCAGATTAGGAGGTAAAAATGAAAATAATAAATGCCACAAAACAGCAAGTGATATGCACCGAAATCAGTATCGCTGATACTTTTATGAGACGCTTTTTGGGGTTGATGGGCAAAAAGGAGATACCCCCCGGAAAAGGGTTAATTATCACTCCGTGCAATTCCATCCACACGTTTTTCATGCGGATGCCTCTGGATATCATCTTTATTGACAAAAACAATATTGCGCTTCATGTTATTGAGAATCTTCAGCCCTGGAGAATATCCCCCGTCATCCTCAATGCCCGCAGTGTCATAGAGGTGCCTTCCGGAACAGTCAAGAAAACAGGAACAACCCAAGGCGACAGGCTGGAAATAGTCTAAAGGTCATTTTTCCATAATATCAGGGCATCCTCTCCATTATCGGAGTAGTATCCCTTCCTTATTCCTTCCACCGTAAATCCATACTTGAAATACAGCCTTTGGGCGTTAATGTTTCCTTTCCGCACCTCAAGAGTCATGCTGGTAATGCCTTCTTTTTTGGCCATATCGATCAGCGTTTCCATAAGAAGGCTCCCTATGCCTGCATTTCTGAACTCCGGGTGCACTGCTATATTGGTGATGTGAGCTTCGTCAAGCACTTTCCACATTCCGGCATATCCCACAGCTCTTCCACCAACTTTTGCGGCAATATATACCGCAAACTTGTTGTTTTTTATCTCCTCGAGAAACGCATTCCTGGACCAAGGAACACTGAAGCTAAGGTTTTCTACTATCATGATGTCATCGATGAGTTCTTCGGTCATTTTAACTATCTCTACTTCCATCATACCTTCGACCCTTCCGCACTGCCTGTTCTCTTTTCATATTCCCTCTCGGCCTGGGATTTTCTTAAATAAAAGGGTACCATGTCAAAGCAGCTTTCGGTCAACCCCTCCGATGCTTTTATGAGAGCTGCCTGGGCTACGGAAGATGCTTTCTGCAGGAGCATACCGACAGGAGCCACCTCACAGTTTCCGTTTAATTCGCTGCTGAAAAAGTTCCTGTAAAGCAGGGCAGCATCTCCGTTAAACATCACTCTCCTGTTTTTTTGCTTGATAATTCCTACAAGCTCCTCCACAGGTATGCCCATATATTCCGTAAGCCTTTCAAGCCTGCCCTTTTCCCATGAATACAGAGCTGTATAAACCTGCCTGTTTCTCGCATCCATCACAGGGCATATCAATACCTCCGGCACCGGTATATTATATGCCAGAGCATCCAGCGTTGGCACACTGACAACGGGCTTATTTGCCGCATATGCCATCGCTTTTATAGTGGTGACACCAATCCGGAGACCGGTAAACGAACCCGGCCCGCTGGAAGCCGCATACAAATCTATATCGCCCGGCTTAAGCTCCAGGCTGTCCAATACTTCTTTTATCATGGGCATGAGCTTTTGGGAATGGGTCTTTTTCTGATTTATAATATATTCCCCCAAAAGCCGGGACTCCTCCATAACTGCCACAGCAGCCACTTCAGCTGATGTATCCACTGCCAGTACTTTCACAATGATCTTCCCTTCCGTCTAAACGGGCGGCAATCCCTTGCCGCCTATATTTCCAATTTGTACTTTTATATTTCCAGTTTGCTCTCGTATCCTTCAAAATCTTCTCCGATAAACTCCACTCGGATGAGCCTAGCATTGAGATCCTCCGGAGTCTTTCTTATCTCAACCCTCACATGCCTGGGAGGAATAATTTCCGATATCAGGTCGGACCATTCGATCACCACAATGCCATCACCGTTTAAATACTCCTCAAAACCTATCTCATACATTTCCTCAGGATCGGCAATCCTGTAGACATCAAAATGGTAAAGAGGTTTGAATCCATGATATTCATTAACTATAGTAAAGGTAGGACTGGTGATATATCCCTCCACCCCCAGGGCTTCAGCTATGCCTTTTGTAAATGCTGTTTTCCCCGCACCGAGATCACCATTCAGGCAAACAATATCACCAGGCTTTAAAATTCCTCCCAGCTTTCTGCCTAATTCAGCAGTTTCCCTCTCCGTCAAAGTTTTGAATTCCTTCATTTTCGCTCCTTCTATCCCATACTGCGCTATCTCTGGTATACGATTTTGCCATTGATTATCGTGGTAACCACATGTGTCCTAAGTTCAAAGGGATGTCCGTCAAATATGGCTATATCTGCATCCTTCCCAGGTTCAAGGCTTCCAACCCTATCAGCAATACCTGTTATCTTCGCTGCATTAATGGTTATGGCTTTCAAAGCTTCCTCCTCATCCATGCCCTCTCTGGACGCCAAAGCAGCGCACAGGCATAAATGCTGCACCGGCACACAGGGATGATCCGTCATTATGGCAACCGGAATTCCTGCTTTTGAAAGAATGCCTGGTGCTTTGAGGCTCTGGTTGCGCAGCTCTATTTTGGACCTGTCCGTAAGCAGAGGCCCGACGATGGCCGATACCCCTTCCTCCATCAGGATGTCGGTTATTAAATGTCCTTCAGTGCAGTGCTCTATCGATAATTTTACTCCGAACTCTTTGGCAATCCTTATAGCTGTCAGTATATCGTCCGCCCTGTGAGCATGCGCTTTTAAAGGAACTTCTCCATCCAGGACCTTTTTGAGAACTTCCATCTTTATATCAAACTCAGGCTTATCATAATTTTCCTTGTCGTTCTCATAATCTTCCAGCTGCTTCTTGTATTCCCGGGCTTTCATGAGATTTTCCCTGAGGATGGCTGCAATAGCCATTCTGGTTATCGGAGTCTGGCGCTTTTCATTATATACTGTTTTAGGGTTTTCTCCGAAAGCCACCTTGACAGCCACAGGGTCTTTCAGGATCATCTCTTCCACGCGCCTGCCATATGTTTTCAGAGCTGCAAACTGACCTCCGATTACATTGGCACTGCCCGGTCCGGTTACAACAGTGGTAACACCGCTTTCCCTGGCTTCCACAAATGCCCTGTCGGCATAATATACTCCGTCAATTGCCCGAAGCTGAGGCGTTACAGGATCGGTTGATTCATTGCCGTCATCGCCTTCAAATCCCACTGCATCTTCCCACATGCCCACATGGCAATGGGCGTCGATCAGCCCTGGCAGGACATATTTCCCCTCGGCATCTATCACCTCAGTATTTTCCTTATCTTTCAACAAATCCTCAATCTCTTTATAATCTCCGGTAACCTTGATTATTTTTCCCTCGTCGATTAAAACATATCCGTTATCGTAGCTGATTCCAGCCATGGTCAGCACTTTTCCGTTTTTTACAAGTAACATAATGACCCCCTGAATACTGTTAGTATAATTAAAACTTATAAAATAAAAGAGCACCTTTCAAGCGCTCTGAAAATACTCTGTTCTTTTGAGCGTTAAGCATAGGTTAAACGCTTCTGTCCAACTTAATATCAACGGAGGCGATTTCTTGCCATCGCATCACACTATTTCCAAAAGGCAGATGATTTGCCCATCGCCTGCCGCCAAACAACCGGTACTGCCTCCTGTATGGCAGGAGACCCTTTTTAACTCGTAATAAATTATATCATAGGATTGGAAAAAATCAAAACAAAAAGTCCCGGTTACCCACCAGTATGTGACAAGCTCTGATAACAGCATCATGAAGGAATTATTGCGAAAAATGAAATTTCCATAAGCTATGAGAATTTCATAAGCTATATTGTAATATTGCAAATGCAGTTTTTCGCATGAAAAAACGCCGGATTGCTTCCAACCCGACGCTTTGTTTCTCTGATAAGTAAACCTGCAATTTTGAACCGGCTTGCAGATAAATCGACAAAGAATTACCTCTTGGAGAACTGAGGTGCCCTTCTCGCTTTTTTGAGACCGTATTTCTTTCTTTCCTTCATTCTTGGGTCTCTAGTAAGAAAACCGGCTTTCTTCAACGTAGGTCTGAACTCTTCGTCAGCCTTGAGCAGAGCCCTTGATATACCGTGCCTTATAGCACCGGCCTGACCGGTAAAGCCTCCGCCTACAACCTTGCATATTACATCGAATTTGCTTTCAGTACCTGTCAGCACCAAAGGCTGTTTTACTATAACTTTAAGGGTATTGAGCCCAAAATAATCGTCCAAGCTTCTATCATTTATGATAATATTCCCATCTCCGGGAACAAGTCTTACTCTCGCTACAGATTTTTTCCTTCTACCAGTTCCGTAATATTGTACCTTCGCCATGATCATTCTTTCCTCCCTTCACAAATCATATGTTGAGTTCAAGCACTTCTGGTTTTTGTGCCTGATGCTTATGCTCTCCGCCTGCGTACACCTTAAGCTTCCTGAACATTGCCCTTCCCAGGCTGTTCTTGGGGAGCATACCTTTGATTGCAACTTCCAACACCTTCTCCGGTCTCTTTGCCAGGAAATGGCGATAAGGTATTTCTTTAAGACCTCCCGGATAACCGGTATGATACCTGTATAATTTCTTATCAAGCTTCTTACCTGTCAAAACTATCTTTTCAGCATTGATAATAATTACATGATCACCGGTATCAACATGCGGTGTATAATTGGGCTTATGTTTTCCTCTCAATATTTTGGCAACTTCACTTGCCAGTCTTCCCAATGGTTTGCCTTCTGCATCGACAACATACCACTTTCTCTGAACTTCTTCGGCTTTCGCCATGAAAGTTTTCATGGAATCTCTAACCTCCTCAAAACTACTGATAGTGAATATTTATAAAAATTTAATACCTTCAGTTCAGTGCTACTACTTTACAGTGTAAACCTACATATTTAAACAATTCCCATAAGGTAGTAAATGAATTGAACCAAACTTTCGACACCTTAACATTTTAATATAGACATAGATAACATGTCAAGGATATTTTGCAAAGAACTTAATTTATCTCCTGCTTTCTCTCTATTTTAACCATATTATATCAATATCTCACGTATAATCGTCCGCCATACCATTTTTTTAGAACCAAAATCAAGACAAAGTCATGGATTTTGCAGTCTTTATTGGGTATTACGTTTTTAAATAGAGATAAGCTCAAGCAAGCTTCATTTTTTCCATCCGGTGGAGGTAAACCATAATGCCCATGCAGCACCACCCTTCTTCGTCAGAAGTACACTTCCACCAGATACAGACCATGGGCGGGAGCGGTTTGACCTGCCCTCCTCCTGTCGCGGCTCTCTATAATGGCAGGTATGTCATCGTATTTTATTTTTCCGTTTCCCACATATATTAATGTGCCTGCAATAATCCTGACCATATTATATAGAAATCCGTCTCCGGACACCTCCAGCTCAATAAGCTTTGAATCCTTACTGCATGGCCCGGGCAGAGCATTGCTGTTTTCCGAAATGGAAATTCCGGTGATGGTCCTTTCCGACGTTTTAGTATCGCTTCCGGAAGCTCTGAAAGCTGAAAAATCATGCCTTCCCAAAAAGTAAGGCAGAGCTTTTTGCATAGCCTCAATATCCAGGGGCAGATGAACCAAGGCAGCACGATTTCTGAGAAGAGCTGAAGGTTTACGGGAGTTGTATATCAAATACCTATACTTTTTACCCTTGCTGGAAAACCTCGCATGAAAGTCCGGGCTGACATCTTCTGATTCTCTGATGACAATATCCTCGGGCAGCAGGTTGTTTAATGCGTAAGCAAATTTTTCCCCGGGAATCCCCGAATTGGTGTGAAAATTCGCTACCTGCCCCAAAGCATGCACTCCCACATCGGTTCTGCTGCTCCCCACCAGGTCGCAGTCTTCCCCCGTTAAACTTTCTATGGCTCTTTTAACTACATCCTGCACTGTAACTGCGTTTGTCTGACTCTGCCATCCATGATAGTTCGTTCCGTCATATTCTATTGTCAGCTTAATATTGCGCACGCGTCTGACACCCCTGTGACTTAATTCATTGTGCTAGTAGTGCTGTTACAAAGTAATACGAAAAATTACTGGTTTGAATTCAGCTGATTGAAACTGTGTAAAGTAATGCGGTTATGCAAAACCGGCCCCAAATCCGGCCGATTTGGTAAATATCGTCCTTATAAGTCTTACCCTGCATTACTATTCTGTTTTCATATCCTTTTTGAATTCTGCATTCATACATCTAGTATGTACAACAAAAAGGCGGGATTATCCCGCCCATTCATCCATTCTATAAACGGTGGAATTGCCCCACCTATGATGCCTTTTGGCTCTTAGTCCTTACCAAGCATGGCAGCACCAACTATGCCCGCATCATTGCCCATCTGGGCTACTTTTATATCGGGAAGGGGTATTTCCTGAGTATAAACTCTTTCCCTTACCATCTTTCTCAACGGTGCCAGGAGGTATTCGCCTTCTTTGCAGACTCCGCCGCCGATAACAATTACTTCAGGCATGAACAAGTTAACCATATTAGCCAGGCCTTCTGCCAGATATTTAATATATTGGTCGACAAGCTGCTGCCCAATCTTATCTCCCTGACGAGAAGCATCAAAAGCTGTTTTCGCATCAATCTTTGAGAGATCACCGTCTACCAGTTTGTTAACCAGTGATTCCGGATGCTCCTTTGCAGCTTTGCGGGTCTCACGGATAAGTGCTGTTGCCGATGCATAAGCTTCCCAGCATCCTTTCCTTCCGCAGGTGCACTGCTCACCATCTACTACTATGGTCATGTGTCCCGGTTCAGAAGCTGCAGAGTTAAATCCGCTGTAAACTTTTCCGTTGATAACTACGCCGCCGCCCACTCCGGTACCGAGAGTGATGGTAACAGAGTTCTGCAATCCTTTTGCGGCACCGGCCACGCTTTCTGCCAATGCAGCTACGTTTGCATCGTTTCCAATATATACCGGAAGGTCAATATACTTCTGCATTTCCGCCCTTAACGGCACATTGTAAAATCTGAGGTTGTTGGCATATACCAGAATGCCGTTTTTCTCATCCGGAGTTCCAGGGCTTCCGATACCTATTGATTTTACGTCTTTCAAATCCACTCCGGCGTCCTTGATGACCTTCAGGGACAGCATAGCCATATCTTTGACTATTTCGGGATACTCCCTTTCCGTTCTGGTTGGAGTGCTGTCTTTTTTGATGATTTTGCCTTCTTCATCCACCAAGCCGACAGCGATATTGGTTCCTCCAAGATCAATTCCTATATAATACATAAAATACCTCCCAAAATACTAATTTTTTGGTTTCACCGCTGAAATTATATCTGTATATTATCATAAATTACAGGCAAAATAAATAGTTATTCGCAAACTACATGTACTGCAGATATAACACTGCTGCCGAAAATATGAGTGTGACAGCGCTTATTCCGTAATCTCTTCCCGTCAGCTGCAGCTGTTTCATGCGCGTCCGTCCTTCGCTTCCTCTGTAGCATCGAGCTTCCATGGCATTGGCCAGCTCATCGGCTCTTCTAAAGGCGCTTACAAACAAAGGCACCAATACCGGTATGAAACTCTTGGCTCTCTGTATCAGATTTCCTGTGTCAAAATCCGCTCCCCTTGCGGCCTGGGCTTTCATTATCTTATCCGTCTCCTCCAGGAGGGTGGGTATAAACCTCAGGGCAATAGTCATCATCATCGCTATTTCATGGGAAGGAACTCCAAAACGCTTAAAAGGGTTCATAAGCTTCTCTATGCCATCCGTCAGCAGAATGGGAGTGGTGGTCAACGTCAGAAGGGATGCCGTCATTATGAGGAGCGACAGCCTCAAGGTCATTTTAATGGTCATATCCACACCTTCATGAGTGATCTTCAGGAAACCAAACTGGAAAATAGGAGTCCCACGCCCTGAAAACAGGTTTATCAAAGCAGTAAAAATAATTATGAACATCACGGGTTTCAAGCCCTTCAGTGTATATCGTATAGGTATTCCGGAGGACACAATAACAGCAAGAGTAAACAGGACAAAAAGCCCAAAGCCAGCATAAGTGTTAATAAGCAACAATATCACCATTAAAAACACCGTCAGCAAGATTTTTGTCCTTGGGTCAGCTTTATGCAAATATGACTCTCCGGGTATATATTGTCCTATGGTAATATCCTTAATCATTTTTCAGTCTCCCCAGGTACTTTGAAATTTCTTTTTTGGCTTCCTCTATAGTATATATTTTGTCATTTACTCCTGGTATGAAAGTTTTCAGCTTTTTCATGAGATATGTTATTTGCGGCGCTGAAAGTCCTATCTCTTCAAGCCTCCACGGGTCGCTAAATATTTCTTCCGGGCTTCCGTCCATCTCTATGGTTCCATTATTCATAACAATTACCCTGTCCGCTATTTCGGCAATATCCTCCATGCTGTGGGAAACCAATATAATCGTAATCCCAAGTTCTCTATGCATCCGACGGATAATAGAAAATATTTCGTCCCTTCCCGCCGGGTCCAGTCCTGCAGTAGGTTCGTCCAGAATGAGTATTTTGGGGTTCATGACCAGGACTCCGGCAATGGCCACACGTCTCTTTTGCCCACCGGACAGTTCAAAAGGAGACTTGTCCAGCACACTCTCATCCAGTCCGACATTTTTAATCGCAGCCTTGACCTGTCTATCCACTTCCTCTTCCGACATGCCATATTTCAGCAAGCCAAAAGCTACATCCTTAAACACCGTCTCCTCAAACAGCTGATGCTCCGGGTATTGGAAAACTATTCCCACAATCCGCCTTAATTCCTTGAGGTCCTTATTCCGCGTATCAATGCCGTTTATTCGGACACTTCCTGACGAAGGCTTCAATAAACCATTCAAATGCTGTATGAGGGTAGACTTGCCGGATCCGGTGTGTCCTATAATACCGACAAATTCTCCTGATTCTATTTTAAGGTTGATACCGGAAAGAGCAACCTTTTCATAAGGAGTGCCTTTCATATATATATAGCTTAAATTATCTATTACTATGGACATTAATTCCTCCATAAATTATTCAAATAATTACTTTTCCCTTAAGGTTATTTCCACCAAAACCTCTGGACAGAACATTATAATTATATAATAATGAAATCATAATACAAGTAGATGAGATATAAAGCAATATTAAAATAACCAGTAAAATACAGCAACAGGTAAATAATTATTACTGCAAGAGGAGCGAGATATGAGCGAGCATTATTATACGGAAAATCCTTCATCAAAATTAATAGAGAAGCAGTTTTCATTCAGCATAAAGGACAAAACACTGCACTTTAAATCAGTAAGCGGTGTATTCGCCTTCTCCGAAAAGGTGGATAAGGCTTCCCAGCTCCTGATAAAAGCATTTTCACCATCAGGTACGGATGTGCTTGACCTAGGATGTGGCTATGGAGCCATAGGGCTTTTTATTAAAGCTCTGTTTCCGGATCAAAAGGTTTTATTAAGTGATATAAACTCCAGAGCTATTGAATACGCAGCCTTGAATGCCCGGGAAAACAATTTGGAGGTTGAACTGGTAAAAAGCGATCTTTTTAGCAACTTACCTCAGGCAGCTTTTGATGATATAGTTTCCAATCCACCGATTGCCGCCGGTAAAAAGCTGAACACCGAACTGATCCACCAATCCTATGAGCATTTGAGGCCAGGCGGTTCCCTGTGGCTTGTCGCTTTTCACAACAAGGGTGGCTCCACCCTCAGGAACATTATGTCAGACCGGTACGGCAATGTCCAGGATGTGGTCAAAAGCGGCGGTATAAGAGTTTACCGTTCGTCCAGAACCGAATGACAAGGAGCACTGCCGTCTTGTCGGTACAATGGGCTGGAACCCACGTTATTTTTCTATAAGGTTGTTAATTACGGTCAATACATCCTTATAACGACATTTTCAATTTTCCCAATTCACTTTTTGCTATGCAAAACATAGCCATCCCCGTATGGTTTTATTGGGATTTCATTGCTTTAGCCAGCACCCTGCCGGCATCCTCCACATTAAGCACGTTTGTGGGGAAACTATACCCTTCCTTATTCAGCTCATAAAAAAGCTCGGTCACCTGGGGAACATCCAGACCCAGATTTTTTATGCCCGGTACGTTGGAAAACACATCCCCGGGCTTTCCATCCATCACTATACTGCCGTTGTCAATTATTATAACCCGGTCTGCTTCCGCTGCCTCATCCATATAATGGGTTACATGGATTATGGTGATATTTTCTTCCTTATTGAGTTTTTTCAGCACTCCCATAACTTCTCTTCTACCTACCGGGTCCAGCATGGAAGTAGCTTCGTCCAGAATTATGCATTCCGGTTTCATAGCAAGAATGCCGGCAATAGCCACCCTCTGCTTCTGACCTCCGGACAGCAAATGGGGAGCATTTTTCTTCAATTCGTAAATACCCACAGCTTTCAGGGACTCGTCCACGCGCTTTCTGATTTCTGATGGTTCAACACCCATATTTTCGGGCCCAAAGGCTACATCCTCCTCAACCACTGTGCCCACTATCTGATTATCCGGATTTTGGAACACCATGCCGGCACTCCTCCGGATTTCCCACAGCCGGTCGGGATCCCTGGTGTCCATTCCCTTTACCAGGACAGTTCCCTCCGTCGGTATCAGAAGAGCATTCAAAAGCCTTGAAAAGGTTGATTTGCCGGAGCCATTCCTGCCTATAATAACAACAAACTGTCCCTTTTCAATCTTCAAATTGAGACTGTTCAAGGCCTTATGATCCTTTATTGCCTCCTGATCCGATTTATATATATATGATACATTTTTTAACTCAAACATTTTATCGCTCATATTTATTTTCCTATAACCTGTCTATATAAAATTAGGGATTATGCTGAACCAAGTTCCGCTTAATCCCATAGCAAACAATATCCTTATGTTATTTTACACCAATTCGAGAATTACAATCTCAGCAGCATCGCCTCTTCTTGGTCCAAGCTTGTATATCCTTGTATAGCCGCCATTCTTTCCTTTATATTTTGGCGCTATTTCGTCGAACAACTTGTCAACAACATTTATAGGCTTGCCGTTCTCGTCTTTAACTCTGTAAACCCAGTTAATTGCCTTTCTTCTGGCATTCAGCCTTGAAGGGCTGTCAACAGTAACCATATCGGTTTTTATCTCTCTGTCAACCACTTCATACTTTCTGCCATTCTTGGATGTAACCGTTTTAGTTATCTTCCTGCCGTCGCTGTCCAATTTTGCTTTGCTGACCTTTACCTGTTTAGAAGTAAAATTGTCAACTTCGCTTACAGCAATCGATATCAGTTTTTCTGCAATATTTTTAACTTCCTTGGCCCTAGCCTCAGTAGTTTGTATCTTACCATTCTGCAACAAGGATGTTACAAGGCTTTTTAAAATCGCCTTCCTTTGGTCTGTAGGACGACCAAGCTTTCTTTGTAGTGCCATTAAATTCCCTCCCTTACCTGATCCTGGCAACAGGCAGCAGTCAGCTATAAAATCTGAAACATGCATGCTCTGCTCTAATGGTATTTAGTTTACCCTATTGCCTTTATTTTCAGTATTTTAGTTATTTTTTGCTAAGTATACTGCCTGCTTGTCATAGCGGCATAATCATTCTTCACTGGGTGCAAGCGATAACCCTAAAGCACCAAGCTTTTGAAGCACCTCTTCAAGAGACTTTCTTCCGAGGTTCCTTACCTTCATCATATCCTCTTCCGTCCTGTTTGTCAGGTCTTCTACCGTATTTATACCTGCTCTCTTCAAGCAGTTGTATGACCTTACGGAGAGATCCAGTTCCTCAATAGTCATCTCAAGAACTTTTTCCTTCTTGGTCTCTTCCTTTTCCACCAATATCTCAGCATGTTTTGCATGATCTGAGAGATCGATGAAAAGGTTCAGGTGTTCGCTCAATATTTTCGCCCCAAGGCTTATTGACTCGTCCGGCTTTATGCTTCCATTTGTCCAAACTTCCAGAGTAAGCTTGTCATAATCTGTAAACTGGCCAACACGGGTATTTTCTACAGTATAGTTGACCTTTCTGATCGGTGTATAGATCGAATCAACCGGAATAATACCTATTGGCTGACCAGGTTGCTTGTTGTTCTCAGCGGAAACATATCCTCTGCCTTTGTTGATGGTCAACTCCATGTACAGCCTGTGGTCACCATTCAACGTAGCTATATGGTGATTTGGATTAAGAATCTCCACATCGGCATCAGCTTTAATGTCTCCGGCAGTAACCTCTCCTTCACCATCAGCATCAATATAAACTACTTTGGGGCCTTCTCCGTTAAGCTTAAAGGATATCTCCTTAATGTTCAGGATAATTTCCGTGACATCCTCAATTACTCCAGGTATGGTGGAAAACTCATGCAAAACACCGTCAATCTTTATTGATGTTACAGCAACACCCGGCAAAGATGACAAAAGTATCCTTCTCAATGAGTTTCCCAGTGTGATTCCATATCCTCTTTCCAGAGGTTCCACAACAAATTTCCCGTAGGTATTATCCTCACTTGTGGCTACACATTCAATCTTTGGCTTTTCCATTTCCATTACCAACAAACCCTCCCTTAAGTAAACTTTAAAATTTCTGAGGGCAACTGATTCATAAAATCCAATGCGGTCTATCTATAATAAATTCAAATTTAACTTCAGTTGCTGTTCCAAGAATATCGGTGATAAAACATCTAACCACCAGATATTACTTGGAATATAGCTCAACAATAAGGTGTTCACTGATAGGCAGGTCTATATCCTCTCTTGATGGCTGTGCAACTACCTTTCCAGTTAAATTCTCAGCATCAAATTCCAACCACTTTGGAACAAGTCTTCCGTTGGTTGCGTCCAACATAGCCTTAAATTTTGGTGAACTCTTGCTTTTGTCGGTAACAGCTATAACATCCCCAACTTTAAGAAGATATGAAGGTATATTTACCTTTTTACCGTTTACAGTAAAATGAGAATGTCTGACGAGCTGCCTTGCTTCAGGTCTAGACATAGCCAGACCAAGCCTGTAGACAACATTGTCGAGTCTGCTTTCCAATATTTTAAGAAGGTTCTCACCTGTAACACCTTTAGTTTTTAATGCCATTTCAAAATACTTTCTGAACTGGCTTTCAAGAACTCCATAGAATCTTCTTGCTTTCTGCTTTTCGCGAAGCTGAAGACCATATTCGGACAATTTCTTTTTATTCTGTCCATGCTGTCCGGGAGCGTATGCTCTTCTAGAAATTGCGCATTTATTTGTATAGCATCTTTCACCCTTCAGAAAAAGCTTTTCCCCTTCTCTGCGGCAGAGTCTGCAAGATGCTTCTGTATATCTTGCCATCTAAATTTACACCTCCAACGATATGAATTTACAATTGCTGATGCAAACAAACCCGCTTCACATACTGTCATCATCAATTGTAACCATCTTACATAAACATATAATATATAATGAACGTAGCTAATATCAAAATTACCAAAGAATAATCTACGGAAGGTTCATCAATATACCCGGCGAACCTTAAGCTGCATAATGGCACATGGTCCAAAACCGCTATACGATGAGTAGTACTGCCTTGAGCTTTCTTATAAGCAAGGCTATCCGTAAATATTCTTAAAATAAGTTGAACTTATAACGTGCCTTCGATATGCGACGTTGACTTCCTATATCGACGCAAACTTGTACACGCCAACCTGAATATTACACTCTTCTTCTCTTAGGAGGCCTGCATCCATTGTGAGGAATGGGAGTTACGTCCTTTATCAGGCTCACTTCCAGACCAGCAGCCTGTAATGCTCTTATGGCAGCTTCCCTTCCTGAACCTGGTCCTTTTACATATACTTCTACATATTTCAGGCCGTGCTCCATAGCAGCTTTTGCAGCTGTTTCTGCAGCCATCTGAGCAGCAAAAGGTGTGCTCTTTTTGGATCCCCTAAAGCCCAATCCACCTGCACTTGCCCATGATATTGCATTTCCTGCTGTATCTGTCATTGTTACAATTGTATTATTAAATGAAGAACGGATATGCGCTGCACCACGTTCGATATTTTTGCGTTCTCTTCTTTTTCTGGTGGTTTTCTTTGCACCAGCAGCTTTTGTTGCCATTCAGATTTCAACCTCCTTTATTTCTTTCTTTGTACACCAACGGTTTTCTTTGGACCTTTTCTCGTTCTGGCATTAGTTTTGGTTCTCTGTCCCCTGACAGGCAGACCCAGTCTGTGCCTTCTTCCTCTATAGCATCCTATCTCAATAAGTCTCTTGATATTGAGGGCTACCTCTCTTCTAAGGTCACCTTCAACTTTATATTCCTTGTCTATAACTTCTCTCAGCTTTGCAATTTCATCATCAGTCAAATCTCTGATCCTTGTATCTGGGTTGACGCCGGTTTTAGCCAAGATTTCATTTGCTTTAGCCCTACCTATTCCATATATATACGTCAAACCAATTTCTGCCCTTTTTTCTCTGGGCAAATCAACTCCGGCGATACGAGCCATTAGTTTTTACACCTCCAAGTTAAAATCTCATCTTTTCAGTTTAAATAATTGTAGTTTTTATAATAAACACCTCAGGACATGATTAATGTTGCACAATATTTTGCACCCCATTATATCATGCAGCCGCTCCCGGATGTAATATTACTTGTGAATGTTGAATACTTAAGCCTGTAAGGTTTCTAGTCAACTGCCACCTTCAGCCGGCAGTTGACAACAAGCAAGTTAAAATTATATTAAATAATTTGCCTGTTGTCAACTGCCGACCATATTCCGCAACGCTAACCTGCGCATTAACCCTGCTTCTGTTTGTGCTTCGGGTTTTCGCAGATAACCATGACTCTGCCTTTTCTTCTTATTATTTTACACTTTTCGCATATAACCTTAACAGATGGCTTTACCTTCATTATAACCCCTCCTTCGACTATTCCTTCTCGTTAGTGTCAAATCATGCTATTATACGTTACTTTATATTAGCGCTTATTTGGCTCTCCATGTTATCCTGCCGCGGGACAGATCGTAGGGCGAGAGCTCTAAAGTTACTCTATCTCCCGGTAAAATCCTGATAAAATTCATCCTTAACTTACCGGAGATATGTGCCAGAACCTTGTGACCATTCTCCAGTTCTACTTCGAACATAGCGTTTGGCAGAGCTTCCACTACCGTTCCCTCTACCTCAATAACATCTTCCTTGGACAAAACCAAAAACCTCCTTTATATAGGCTTTCATATCAACTATTCATCGTTCCGTCAAGTTCAGCTAATGCTTTTCTTATATCTGCATTTGATACCTTTTGCCCGGTCAAAAGCCTGTTGCCTATGCTTTCAATTACCGTTTCCGACAGTTCCAGATGCTTTTTCTTTTTCTTTTTGGGTTTTTCAATTCTTCTTAGGTTTCCATCAGATATCAGCACGTACATGCTATCGACAATGCCTACTATCACAAACCTTTTGCCTGCGTCTCTTCCGGCTTTTGAGAAGACCACCTGTCCTAGGACAGTATCCAATTTTAATCACCTCAACCAACTATGCACTCATTAAAGTATAGTCAGAATAATAGGCTCCCCATCGGTAACAGCTATCGTATTTTCATAATGGGCAGATAAGCTTCCGTCTGCAGTTACAACAGTCCAGCGGTTCTTAAGCAGCTTTACCTGGTATCCTCCCTGATTTACCATCGGTTCAATAGCCAACGTAAAACCAGGTTCAAGACGAGGACCGCGTTCTCTTGTCCTGAAATTAGGAATCTGAGGTAGTTCGTGCATTTCCCGGCCTATTCCATGACCAACATAGTCCCTGACTACAGAATACCCGTTCTTTTCTACATGGTCCTGAATAGCTGCCGAGATATCAACTATCCTTTTGCCTTTCACCGCATGCTTGATGCCCTCGAAAAAACTCTCTTCAGTTACCTTAATCAACCTTTCAGCCTCAGGGGTTATGTCTCCTATGGCAAAAGTCCTAGCTGCATCCGTATGAAAACCTTCATAATATACGCCGATGTCAACACTTATAATATCTCCATTTTTTAACTGTCTTAAACCGGGGATACCATGGACAACTTCATCATTGACCGATGCGCAAATGCTTCCCGGAAAGTCGACAGCGCCAGGAAGCCCTTCATAGCCTTTAAATGATGGTATCGCTCCACTCTTTATTATAAACTGCTCTACTAGGCTATCGAGCTCCTGGGTTGTCACCCCCGGCTTCGCAGCCTCTTTCACCTTTTCTAAAGCAGCGGCAAGAATCTTCCCGCCTTTTTTCATTATTTCTAACTCACTTTTTGATTTTATGGATATCATACTTCCAACACCTTATTGCTTTCTTATGAAGACATCTTTTGCCTGAAACTATCCAGAGAGCTGAACAGTTCTCCGGTAGTATCCTCTATCTTATCCCTACCTGTGACAGTCAGTATTTTTCCCTGTTTTTCGTAGTAGTCTATCAAAGGTTCTGTCTGAGCATGATAGGTTTGAAGCCTCTTTATGACAGTCTCTTCCCTGTCATCCTCCCTTTGCACCACTGCTGTACCACACCCGGAACACTCCCCATTCTTTCCGGGAGGATTATAATCCGTATGGTAACTCATTCCGCAGCTCGGGCAAACACGCCTGCCAGACATCCTTCTTACTATTTCGTCATCAGAAACATAAATATTGATAACTGCGTCCAACATGATACCCATATCTTCCAGTGCTTTATCCAAATACTGAGCCTGCGGTATTGTTCTTGGAAATCCATCCAATATAAAGCCGTTCCTGCAGTCAGGCTGCAAAAGTCTGTCTTTTACAATGCCGATTGTGATTTCATCAGGAACCAGCAAACCTTTATCAATATATTCCTTGGCTTTCTTGCCAAGTTCCGTTCCTTCTTTTATATTGCTCCTGAATATATCACCGGTAGATATATGAGGTATATTAAACCTTTCCGACAGAATAACTGCCTGAGTACCTTTACCGGCGCCAGGCGCACCTAGCATAATAAGTCTCATAGCTGCCTCCAAACAATCAATAAAAACAAGAATACAGAATGAAGATCCAAATATGTATATCCCCTATTTGAGTCTTCATTCCTCTTCTTTATAAATTTTATTCCAGGAATCCCTTGTAGTGTCTCATAAGCATCTGTGATTCTATTTGCTTAACAGTATCCAGTGCAACTCCGACTAAGATCAGCAAGGAAGTTCCTCCAAACCATATACCTTGAATTTTGAATATTGCTCCGAATATAGTTGGGAATATAGTAATTAAAGCCAGAAACAAACCACCAAACCATGTAAGTCTGTTTAAAACTTTAGATATATAATCGGAAGTAGGCCTTCCCGGCCTGATACCAGGAATAAATCCACCGTTCTTTTTCATATTGTTGGCAATCTCAACAGGGTTGAACTGAATGACAGTATAGAAGAATGTAAAGAACATGATCAATACTGCATTTATCAATGCGAATCCAATACCCTGCTGAATATCCTTAAACCATAATACAATCGGGTTTGTTGAGTTCGGCGCAAAAAATGATATCAAAGTTGAAGGCAAAGAAGTGATGGACATGGCAAAGATTATCGGCATAACACCTGCCAGGTTTACCTTTATCGGTATATGTGTGCTTTGTCCACCGTATACCTTCCTACCCACGACCCTCTTTGCATACTGTACGGGAATTCTGCGCTCAGCCTCATTCACCCATATGACAGCTGCCATAACCGCTATAAATAAAGCTACAAGAGCGATGATCGCTAATATACCGAGAAAACCTTTTCCGAGAGTACCAGCGGTGTAATAGTTGGCAATAATTATGGCCGCCCGGGGACCTCTGGAAACAATACCAGCAAATATGATAAGCGATATGCCGTTTCCTACTCCGGACTCCGTGATTTGCTCACCAAGCCACATCAGGAATGCCGTACCGGCAGTAAAAGTGAGAGTGATTGTAATATAGCTGATGACTGACCTTCCCCCAATTATTGCGCTGGACAGCCCGAAATACAAACCGGTGGCCTGAAGAAATCCCAGAGCGACAGCCACATATCTGGTATACTGGGCTATAAGCTTTCTTCCTTCTTCCCCTTCTTTGGCCAACTGTTCAAGTTTAGGAATTGCAACTGTCAACAGCTGCATTATGATGGATGAGTTGATGTATGGTGTTATGCTCATAGCAAAAATTGATGCTGATTGAAAGGCACCACCCGAAATAATATCAATATATCCAAAAAGTTGGCCTCCGGAACTAGCCAGTCTTGCAAACACATCAGCATCTAACCCGGGAACAGGAATATGAGCTCCTATTCTGTAAATAACCAGCATTAAAATAGTAAACAACATCTTCTTTCTCAGGTCAGGAATCTTCCAGGCATTCCTTATTGTTTCCAGCATACCACCCATACTATACCACCTCGGCCTTTCCTCCTGCAGCCTCTATTTTTTCCGAAGCTGACTTAGTAAATTTAGCAGCTTGTACCGTAAGTTTCTTTGTGAGGTCTCCGTTTCCTAAAACTTTAACGCCATCAAGAACCTTCTTTACAAGTCCGCTTTCTTTTAGTACATCCAGAGTAACAACCGCACCGTCTTCGAAAATATTCAAGTCTGAAACATTTATCTCAGCATACTTAGTTGCAAATAACTTGTTGTTGAATCCTCTCTTGGGAATTCTTCTGTACAAAGGCATTTGTCCGCCTTCAAAGCCACGTCTTACACCGCCGCCGGCACGGGCATTCTGGCCCTTGTGTCCTCTTCCGGCAGTTTTACCATTTCCGGATGCGGGTCCTCTGCCTTTCCTATAAGGTGCCCTCTTTGCACCTTCAGCAGGCTTTAACTCGTGAAGTTTCATGATTTGCACCTCCTTTATATTTCCTCAACCGATACCAGATGGGAAACCTTATTTATCATACCTCTTATCTGAGGGTTATCTTCATGTTCTACAGAGCTTCCTATCTTTTTCAGACCGAGAGCTTTAACTGTAGCAACCTGTTTTTCCTTTGCCTTGTTTATCCCTCTTACTAAAGTAATCTTTAACTTAGCCATTGAAGTGCCTCCTAACCCTGAATCTCTTCTACAGTCTTTCCGCGCAGTCTAGCCACTTCCTCAACTGTCTTTAACTGTGAAAGAGCATCGATAGTTGCATTTACCATATTTATAGGGTTATTTGAACCCAGGGACTTAGTTCTTATATCTCTTATTCCGGCAAGCTCCAAAACCGCTCTGACGGGACCTCCTGCAATAACTCCCGTACCTGGGGCAGCTGGTTTTACCAGAACCTTGCCTGCACCAAACTCACCAATTGCTTCGTGAGGAACGGTTGTTTCCACGATCGGAACCTTTATAAGGTTCTTTTTCGCATCTTCAATTCCCTTCCTTATAGCGTCAGGAATTTCAGCAGCCTTACCCATTCCAGTTCCTACGTGACCATTTTCGTCTCCTACAACAACCAGGGCACTGAAACGGAAATTTCTACCGCCCTTAACAACCTTTGTTACACGGCCTATATTAACAACCTTTTCTTTCAGATCCAATGTACTAGCATCAATGCGTTGCAATATCTTTCACTCCTTTCACTAAAATTTTAAGCCGGCTTCCCTTGCACCTTCTGCAAGTTCTTTCACTCTACCGTGATAGATATAACCGCCTCTGTCGAATACTACTGACTCAATACCTTTGTCCAGTGCCTTCTGCGCAATCAGCTTTCCAACTTCCCTAGCGGCTTCTTTATTTCCGCCGTACTGAAGTTTTCCTTTTAAAGCTTCATCAAGGCTTGATGCCGCAACCAGTGTTCTTCCGCTTTTATCATCTATTATCTGGGCATATATATTTTTCAAACTTCTGTAAACATTCAATCTTGGACGCTCCGGAGTACCGCTTACCTTTTTGCGTACCCTCAGATGCTTCCTAAGCCTTGCAACGTTTTTACTTGGCTTTTTTATCATTTATCTCACTCCTTCCTACTTCTTACCTTTGCCGCCGGTCTTACCTTCTTTGAGTTTAACCACTTCGCCTTCATACCTTATACCTTTTCCTTTATAAACCTCAGGTTCACGCTTAGACCTGATCTTTGCGGCGAACTCTCCTACAGCTTGCTTGTCAATTCCCTTTACTACCAGTTTGTTTGGTGCAGGAACCTCAACTGTAATACCAGCCGGTTCCTCCATTTCTACCGGATGGGAATATCCCAAAGTAAGAACGAGTTTTTTACCCTGTTTTACAGCTCTGAAACCGACTCCGACAATCTCAAGATGCTTTTCATAACCTTTGGTTACACCTTCAACCATGTTATTTATGAGAGTGCGTGTCAAACCATGCAATGCTTTATGCATTTTATCATCACTTGGTCTCTGGACGGTAACAAAACCGCCATCAACCTTGATTATCATGTCTTTGTGAAATTCTTTTGTCAAAGTACCTTTGCTACCTTTTACGGTAACTACATTGTTATTGTCCACCTTTACATCCACACCGGAAGGTATGGCTATCGGCAACTTACCAATTCTAGACATTTGTTGCACCTCCAGTTCTTAAATTATGAGCAGTCATAACTGCACATCCGAGCAGTCACCGCTGCTCTTTTCAGAAACAATTTATCAACCTTTAGCTTATCATATCTTACCACACGAACGCAAGAATTTCTCCGCCAACACCGTTCTGTCTTGCCTTTTTATCAGTCATTATACCTTTGGAAGTCGATACTATCGCTATACCCAAGCCTCCGAGAACCTTTGGCAATTCATCCTTGGAAGCGTATACTCTCAAACCGGGCTTGCTTATGCGCTTAATACCTGTTATTACATTTTGCTTATTCGCTGTATATTTCAAAGTGATCCTCAATATACCCTGCTTGCCGTCATCAATATCTTCGAAGCCCTTTATATAACCTTCATCCAGTAAAATCTGGGCAATTGCCCTCTTCATATTTGAAGCCGGCACATCAACTGACTCATGTTTTGCTGAACTAGCATTTCTAATTCTGGTCAACATATCAGCAATTGCATCTGTTATCTGCATATGCTTAACCTCCTTTCAACGATTGAATTACCAACTTGCTTTTTTAACACCGGGTATCTGTCCTTTATAAGCCAAATCCCTGAAGCATAGACGGCATACGCCGAACTTCCTCATGTATGCATGAGGCCTTCCGCATATTTTGCACCGGTTGTATGCCCTGGTGCTAAATTTTGGGGGTCTCTGCTGCTTTATGATCATTGATTTCTTTGCCATGCGTTATTCCCTCCCTTAACTCTGGCTAAAAGGCATGCCGAGAAGCTTCAAAAGCTCTTTAGCCTCTTCATCACTTTTGGCTGTTGTAACAAAGGTGATATCCATACCTCTGATTTTATCTACCTTATCGTACTCGATTTCAGGGAAAATCAATTGCTCTTTTACGCCCATTGAGTAGTTTCCTCTACCGTCAAAGGAATTGGTGGAAACTCCTCTAAAGTCTCTAACTCTAGGCAATGCAACATTAAAAAGCTTGTCGACAAACTCATACATCCTGTTGCCGCGCAGTGTAACCCTGCATCCTATGCTCATGCCTTCTCTTACCTTGAAAGCTGCAACAGACTTCTTTGCTTTAGTTACAGCAGGCTTTTGCCCGGTGATTATAGCCATATCATTCACTGCTGCATCCAATGCCTTGGGGTTTTCCTTGACTTCCCCAACACCCATATTCAAAACGACCTTTTCCAATTTAGGTACTTCCATTGGACTTTTATATTTAAATTTAGCTTGTAAAGCCGGAATTACTTCGTTAGTATATTTCTCTTTTAATCTTGCCACTGTCACTATATATAACCTCCTTTCTCAAAACATCCTTAATCTTCCTTAGCTTTCTTTATTACATCTATAACTTCATTGCACTTTTTGCAAACTCTCTGTTTTTCTCCGTTCTCCAGTATGCGCTTACCAATCTTTGTCGGTTTGCCGCATCTCTCGCAAACAAGCATAACCTTGGAGCTGTTTATAGGTGATTCCTGATGGATAATGCCACCTTGCTGGTATGCATTTCTAGGTTTAACATGCTTTGTGGACATGTTCACACCTTCAACGATCACCATGCTTTTATCAGGAATAACTCTAAGAACTTTACCCTTCTTTCCCTTGTCTTTTCCGGAAAGAACGTATACAGTATCTCCCTTTTTCACATGAACCTTGTTAGCCAACTTAAGCCGCCTCCTCCCTTATAAAACTTCTGGTGCGAGGGACAAAATTTTCATGAAATCCTTATCCCTTAATTCTCTTGCGACAGGCCCAAATATACGGGTTCCTCTTGGGTTTTTGTCCTCTCTGATTATAACCGCCGCATTCTCATCAAATTTTATATATGAACCGTCTGCTCTTCTAACTCCTTTTTTAGAACGTACAATAACGCACTTGACAACGTCACCTTTTTTAACAACACCGCCGGGTGTTGCATTTTTAACCGAAGCAATTATGACATCGCCTATGTTTGCATACTTTCTCCATGAACCACCCAGTACTTTTATGCACATAAGTTCTTTTGCACCGGTATTGTCTGCAACCTTCAGCCTTGACTGAACTTGAATCATGCTAATACCTCCTTCCAGTAAATTACCGTGCCTTTTCTATTATTTCCACAAGTCTCCATCTTTTTTCTTTGCTGAGGGGACGAGTTTCCATTACTCTAACCCTGTCGCCCACTCTGCACTCATTATTTTCATCATGGGCTTTCAATTTGTAAGTCCTCTTCATTATCTTTTTATATAATGGATGCCTTACGCTATCCTCGACTGCCACAACGATTGTTTTATCCATCTTGTCGCTTACAACCTTGCCGACTCTTGTCTTTCTTAAGCCTCTTTCAACCACTCGGTTTACCTCCTTTCAGGCGAAAATTACTTTACTTTCCCCTTTAACTCGTTCTCACGCATTATCGTCTTTATACGAGCGATAGATTTCTTAACATCTCTCAACTTCATTGGGTTTTCAAGCTGATTAGTAGCAAGCTGAAATCTCAACTTAAAAAGTTCAGACTTTAAATCATTCAATTCTTTTTCCAGTTCAACCTGTGTTTTTTCTCTGATTTCACTAGCTTTCATTTGCTTCACCACCCATTTCCTTTTCGCGGGCTACAAATTTGCACTTTATGGGAAGCTTATGAGAAGCAAGCCTTAATGCTTCTCTTGCTACTTCTTCCGATACGCCTGCGATTTCAAATAATATTCTTCCTGGTTTTACAACCGCTACCCAATACTCCGGAGAGCCTTTTCCGCTACCCATACGTGTTTCGGCAGGTTTCTGAGTAACCGGCTTATCCGGGAATATCTTTATCCATACCTTTCCGCCTCTTTTGATAAAACGTGTCATGGCTATTCTGGCAGCCTCAATCTGGTTGCTGGTTATCCATGCAGGTTCCATAGCCTGAAGTCCGAATTCACCATTGGAAACTACATTTCCTCTGGTGGCAACGCCCTTCATTCTTCCGCGCTGAACCTTTCTGTGCTTGACCCTTTTAGGCATTAACATTACTGTTCTCCTCCTTCCGCTTTCTTATCCTTCTTAACGGCTGGAAGTACTTCACCTTTATATATCCAAACTTTTACACCAATTTTACCATATGTGGTATCTGCTTCTGCAAAACCATAGTTTATATCAGCTCTTAAAGTCTGTAAAGGAATAGTACCCTCATGATAATGTTCGGTTCTGGCTATTTCTGCACCGCCAAGACGTCCGGAAACTGCAGTCTTAATACCTTTTACTCCCAGTTTCATAGCCCTTGACATTGCCTGCTTCATAGCCCTTCTGAAAGAGATTCTCTTTTCCAACTGAGAAGCGATGCTTTCTGCAACCAGCTGAGCGTCTGTCTCAGGATTCTTGATCTCAGTTATGTTAATGAGGATACTCTTGCCTGTCAATTTTTCAAGCTCTTTCCTGAGCTCTTCAATTCCGGCTCCACCTTTTCCTATTACCAATCCGGGTTTTGCCGTATTTACATTAACTTTAACCTTATTTGCAGCCCTTTCAATTTCTATCCTTGAAATACCCGCAGCATAAAGTTTTTTCTTTATATATTTTCTTATTTTATAGTCTTCAACCAAAAATTCGCTGAAGTTCTTATCGTTAGCATACCATTTTGTATCCCAATCTTTTATGATTCCGATCCTTAATCCATGCGGATTTACCTTTTGGCCCATCCTCTAACCTCCTTTTCCTTTACTTTTTTTCCTTTAATACTACGGTTATGTTACTTGTCCTTTTGTTTATCCTGAAGCCTCTGCCCTGTGCTCTCGGCCTCATTCTCTTCAAGGTGGGGCCTTGTGATGCCACAGCATCTGCTACATACAAAACATCCTTGTTCAAGCCATTGTTGTTAACTGCATTAGCTTCCGCGGATTTAAGGAGCTTGTACAAAATCTCCGATGCTGCTTTAGGTGTAAATTTAACTATTGCATAAGCTTCTTCAAGGGGTTTGTTCTTTATAAGATCAAGAACTATCTTAACCTTTCTGGATGATATACGGGCATTTCTCAGTATTGCTTTTCCCTGATCCTTGCCTATACCCAAAGCTTTTCTTTCCTTCTTTGTGAGCAAGCCTGGCTTCTTGTTCCTTCTATGTTCAGAGTTATAAACTTCTAATAAGTGATCCTTTTCCTTAAGAAGCTCTTCCTTTGATCTAACCTTTTTCTCCAACTAGGATTCCTCCTTTCAGTCGCAAATAAATATTATTTCAGTGCGGTCGACTTTTCGGTATGACCGCTGTGGCCTTTAAAAGTTCTTGTTGGAGCAAATTCTCCCAACTTATGGCCTACCATTTCTTCAGTTATATAAACAGGCACGTGTTTTCTTCCGTCATGCACTGCGATTGTATGTCCTACCATCTGAGGAAATATCGTCGATGCTCTTGACCATGTCTTGATCACTTTTTTCTCATTGGCCTTATTCATTTCTTCAATTTTCTTAAGAAGTGAAGGTAACACATATGGCCCTTTTTTTAACGATCTGCTCATTTACAAATCCTCCTTTCGACATATATGGCACAGGTTTCATATGGCTGCAGGATTTCCTCCGTTACCGGTTACCTGCTCCATACTTATCCCCTGTCAAGCTGATTATTTAGCATTCCTTCTCTTTATGATATACTTATCAGACTTCTTGCCCTTCTTCCTGGTCTTGTAACCCAGCGTCGGTTTACCCCAAGGAGTAACAGGGCTCGGTCTTCCTATAGGAGATTTACCTTCTCCACCACCATGAGGATGGTCTACAGGGTTCATTACAACACCACGAACTGTAGGTCTTATACCCATCCATCTTTTTCTTCCGGCTTTACCGATAGAAACATTCTCATGATCCAAATTTCCTACCTGTCCGATAGTTGCTCTGCAGTTTATGGATACAGCTCTTACTTCGCCGGAAGGAAGTCTAACCTGAGCATATGCTCCTTCTTTTGCCATCAGCTGGGCTGCATTACCGGCAGCTCTTACCAGTTGTCCACCTTTGCCTGGTTTTAATTCAATGTTATGAATAATGGTACCAACAGGCATATTGGCGAGGGGCAGTGCATTTCCGGGTCTGATATCGGCATTTTCTCCGGATTCAACTATATCCCCTACCTTAAGATCAACAGGTGCAAGGATATATCTCTTTTCACCGTCTAAATACTGGAGAAGTGCAATATTTGCAGTCCTGTTAGGATCATATTCAATAGCTACTACTTTAGCTTTTATTCCGTCCTTGTTACGTTTGAAATCAATTATTCTATATTTCTGTTTCGCTCCGCCACCCTGGTGACGAACAGTGATCCTACCGTATGAGTTTCTTCCGCCGTTCTTTTTGAGAGGCTCCACTAATGATTTCTCAGGGGCCTTTTTAGTGATTTCCTCAAAGGTGGAAACCGTCATAAACCTTCTGGCGGGTGAAGTAGGACTATACTTTTTGATTGCCATCTTACTCTCACTCCTTCATATCTCTTATATCTACTATCACGATATACCGAATTCTTCTATACTTGTTTTGTACTTCTTGCTGCTTGTAGTTTCCTTGCCGCCTTTTACCTTATAGGTTTCCGGCTTAGGATCTGTATCAATTTTAACTATGGCTTTCTTCCAATCCGGTCTTGGTCCCACATGTACACCCATTCTCTTTGTCTTTCCTTCATAATTGACCGTATTAACCTGAACAACCTTAACCTGGAATAATTTCTCCACAGCATTTTTTATATCGGTTTTTGTAGCATTGACATCAACTACAAAGGTGTACTTGCCGTTAGCTATTTCCTCATTGCTCTTTTCTGTAATATACGGTCTTTTAATGATTTCTTCCGGGCTTTTCATTATGCGTACACCTCCTCAACTTTCGAAACAGCATCCTTTGTGAGTATAAGCTTGTTATACTTCATAAGGTCATAAACATTTATCGTATTTACAAGGGATGTTTTAATCCCCGGTATATTGCGGGCAGATTTCTCAACATTTTCATCCTTGTTTGCCAAAACCACCAAAGCGCTTTCATTTTCCAACTTCAAGTTCTTCAGCACATTTACGAACTGCTTCGTCTTTATGCTGTCGAAACCGAATTTATCCAGTACAAGGATATCATTATCTACAACCTTTGAGCTTAATGCCGATTTAAGAGCAAGCCTCTTTACTTTTTTCGGCAGTGTATATCTGTAAGATCTGGGCTTGGGACCTAATACGATACCACCCTTTATCCACTGGGCTGAACGTATGCTTCCCTGTCTTGCCCTACCTGTTCCTTTTTGTCTCCAAGGCTTTATACCGCCGCCTCTTACTTCACTTTTGGTTTTGGTAGATTGTGTACCTTGTCTTTTATTTGCTAATTGGTTTACAACCGCAAGGTGAATTGCGTTTTGGTTAACTTCCACGCCAAATATTTCATCCTTCAGCTGAATATCACCAATCACTTCACCATTTATGTTATACAAATCAACTTTTGGCATTTTATATCCTCCCTTCCAAGTCGTTATTTACCTGATTTGACGGTTTCCTTTATTTCCAGGAGACCGCCCTTAGGACCAGGAACTGCTCCTTTTACAACCAGTAAGTTTCTTTCACTGTCAACCTTGACAACTTCCAGATTCTGAACAGTTACCCTTTCCGCTCCCATATGTCCGGGCAGCTTTTTACCTTTGAAAACTCTTCCCGGGCTCGTATTAGGACCCATGGAACCAGGTCTTCTATGATACATTGAACCGTGGGTTTCTCTACCACCGGACTGTCCGAATCTCTTTATTGTACTCTGGAAACCCTTACCTTTTGAAATTCCGCTGACATCAACTTTTTCACCGATCTGGAACATGTCAGCAACCTTGATTTCCTGTCCTACTTCAAAATTATCGGAGTCATCAACTCTGAACTCCTTCAAATATCTCAACGGTGATATCTTTGTCTTTGAAAATATACCTTTATCAGGCTTGTTAAGCTTCTTTTCCGAAACTCCTTCGAAACCGACCCTTACAGCAGAATAGCCGTCGCTTTCGGTTGTCTTTCTCTGAACAACAGTTATCGGTCCAGCTTCTATAACAGTTACCGGCAAAGCGATTCCGTTTTCATTAAATATCTGTGTCATTCCGACCTTTTTACCAAGTATAAATTTCTTCATTCTTTTCCCTCCTATGGTTATTGGTTCACATTTTCGCATCAGCGCAATGGGAACTTGACCTTTTATTGAGCTGTCCTATGGCAATGCCTGGCGATTGCTGACTTGGCCATACGACAAACATCCTTTTTACAGTTTTATCTCAATATCGACGCCGGCAGGCAGATCCAATCTCATTAACGCATCTACAGTCTTTGGTGTAGGAACTAATATGTCTATCAATCTTTTATGTGTTCTCATTTCAAACTGCTCCCTTGAGTCCTTATACTTATGAGGAGCTCTCAGGATTGTTATTACCTCTTTTTCAGTAGGCAGTGGAACTGGTCCCGACACCTTAGCTCCGGTCCTCTTTGCTGTTTCAACAATCTTTTCTGCAGACTGATCGATAAGCTGATGATCAAAAGCCTTCAGCCTGATTCTGATTTTCTGTTTGTTTGCCATACGTAAACCTCCTTATACACTAAATTTGCCACGTACAACAAGAATTTCTGTACACTATGCCGGGTGTTTCATATTAAGCTATATAAAAACCCAGGTAATCATTTAGCCTGTACGACTAGTTAACCTGGGCTGTACTCATACATAGACACACTTCAAGCGTGAATATCGCAAAATGTACAGTGACTTGTCGCCCGGTTTCTCTGAATCGGACATTCTCGGTGAAAGTTCCCTATTTCTCTGAATAGCAATCTCCCACTTCATCGTATGCCACGTCACAACATACAGTATTCTACTATATAATTATTTTTTTTGCAAGGGGATTTTTCAAAAAAGTTTATAAAGCACAAAAACCTGCAATAGCGGATATGAAGCCCTTCGGAAAGGTTGTAACAAATTTCCACCTCTTTATAGAATTAAAGGTGAACTACCTTATTGGCGCATGCTGTCAATCTTTTGTTATGAGACACATATATTATCGTCTTATCCCACATTTCTATAAACTTACACACCCAATTTAGTCCGTCAGCATCAAGGCTGTTATTAGGTTCATCCAACAATATGATCGGCGTATCCCGTATCAGTGCTCTCGCAATTGAAATCCGCTGTTTTTCTCCTCCGGACAGGGTGCCGCCTGAAGCATCAAGGACCATATCTTTTAAATACAGGATTCCTAAATTATCCATGAGATTTTTGATTCTGTCATCAGTGGCATTGATATTTCCAAGCCGGATGTTATCATAAACAGTCCCCGGAAAGAGGCACACATCCTGCATCGCGTAGGCAAAACAACTTCTCCATGCGTCAAGGTTGAGTTCTTTTAACTCGCTGCTCGAAATAGTGATTTTTCCATCATAATCTTTCAACAGGCCGCTTAGGATTTTTAAGAGGGTGGATTTTCCACTGCCGTTGGAGCCGCAAATAGCAATTTTATCTCCCTTTTGGATATTAAAGGACAGTCCGTCAATAATTTTCCCTTTTTCATCATAGGAGTAACTCAAATTATCCACTATTATTGGAAATAGATTGTCTTGTATGTCGATGCCGCCATTCGCCTCACTGTCCGCATATATTGTCATAAGCCTGTCGGAGATGTTTTTTATGACGGGTATTCCCTTTACGACAGCAGAAATATTGTTAAGAAGGTTGTCGAATATGGCAAGATATCCGAACATTTCTGCTACCGACCCGGGAGATATGCTTTTATTGGCCACCATAACAGCCCCAACAATAAATATTACTAAAGAAGCCGATGTATTTACCAAATTTGAAATGCTGCCGCTTATCTCCTTATAGGTAATGCTTTTTTTCATAGTCCGGTGATAATAGGATTTGAATTTTTCATCCAGGCGGGAACACAATGCATTTTTTAGAGCAAATAACCTTACAATATGCGGTTGCCGTACTATATCCGCTTCATAAGCTCTTACACCGGTAAGATACTCCCTCTCTTCCCTGTCAAATTTTGATTCGACATGAAGTACGAATGCAGGTACTAGTAATTTCAGCAGTGAAAGGCATATAGTGCTGATACCAAACCATATATTTATGCTTAATGTATTAAACAGCAGCACAACGGCAGATATAAGCGTAACAATTATCTTGGTCGCTATATCCATCCAATAGATTCTGAAATTATTCGGGTCATTCTCCAGCCTGTACTGGACTTCTCCCTCATCTAATGCCATGGCTTTTTTGTATTCCTTGTCGAGAAACCGGGAAGATATGATCCTGTCATGCAAAAGAGCACCTTTTAGCATGCTTATATTGCATATCAACTCCAGAAGAGGAAAGATAAAAACTGTCAGAGATATGCAAATCAACAGCCGCATGATATTTTCCCTTGCATAGGCAATATCTAGTTTAAATACCGCGTCGGCAAAGTTTCCCAATACTTTCGCGGTCAATATTGTAACTAGATATATGGACAAGTCTCCGCATAAACTAATTACAAGAGGCTTAAGCATCGCCCTGCAGCAATCCTTATATATTAACCTTTTCATATATGAATCCCCCGTTTCCAACCGTTAGGATTTTATCCGCCAGTTCTGTCAATTCATCATCATGGGTGATGATAACAGCCCCAGCTCTTCTTTCTTTTATCATATCGCAGAACACTTCTTTTGCTGCAACATCAAGGGAATTAGTCGGTTCGTCCAGTAATATCAAAGATCTGTCTAGCCCTAATGCAATAGACAGAAAACCTTTCTTCCTTTCGCCGCCGGATAAATCTCTGATAATCGATTTTTTAATTGTTTCTTCCGTCAGCCCAAACCTGTATGCATTGTATAATATCCGAACCCTCTTTTCATCTTGATTTGTCAGCATAGTATATAGTTCATACAAAGTCATATCAAATATTGCATCTTCCTGGGGCAAATAGAAAAGGTTTGACTCCAATTCATTCTCTTTCATCTCTGAAGGTATTGCACCTGCAACAGACAACTCACCTTCATAACCAATAATCAATCCACAAATCAATTTAAGCAATGTTGACTTACCGATACCATTTTCACCTTTTACAATGGTGATTTCGTTAAAGGAGATTTCGGCGCTTACCCGGTCAAAAATGAGTTTATCCTCATAGGAGAAAGAAAACTCTTTCATTTTAATTGTATTATCTTTACCGGAAAAGGTATTTTTAGCTGTAACAGGCTCAAACCATGCATTAAGTCTTTTGGATGCAACTTTCGATACGGTAATGGCGGGAACAGTATCAAAAACCGCCTTAACGGCGAAAAAAAATGTGCCTGAAAGCGCAATAGCAGCAACACCACTTTCCAGTGAAGCCTTGTTCCATAACACCATCGCTCCAATAATACCATAGGAACCATACTTTAATATGTTTGACGCAAATGAACTCATTGTCCTTTCCAATGAACCAGTGATTTCCGCTTTACTGCCGATCTTTATGTATTTTTTGTGTATAGTTGCCAGATTCCTTATATACCATTCTTTTAATTTATAAAGCTTTATTGTAGGGAAACCTCTGTAGCTTGCTATAATATAGTCAGTCAAATCTGCTTCAACCTTCCGGGTTTCCTCATAATTCACCTGTAAATACCTTTTTACAATAATAGGCGGAAAGATTTGAACCAGCGATATACCCACTAAAATAACGGCAATGGCAAGACTGTGATAGGAAATAAAAGAAAAGCACGCTATGGCGTTTATTATCGCCGAGCCCAATCCAGGTACCAATTCAATTTTTTTATTTATAATTGTATTGAAGTCATCGTTCAGATTTTCAATAGTTTCTCCATGTTCACTATTATAAAGCCTATGTAACGGTTGCGACAAAAACTGAATATATAATATCATCTTGCATTTATGTGTCGACAAGGCTTTTAATCTATTAAACATTATTCCTGTAGGCGCTTTAAAAAACTCCCATCCTATTGTGATACCCATAAGCCAGGCTACTCTATTTAGAAGATTCTTCAAATCCCCGGAGGTAGCAAAAGATACGATTTCTTTCATTATATTGGCTGTTATTAATGGAATGGGAATAAAAACAGTGTTTAGCATCCAGGATATGATGGCTGTTTTATAAAGTTGCTTTTTGAATTGCTTGTCCGCAGCAGCTTTCATCTTTTTCACCACCATAAAGCTTATCATATAATGTTTTTAAAGGTGTGCAAATGTGTTCCAAATCGGCACTACAACCATTTAAATATTTTTTAAAGTTTTTAATTGAGCATGAATAGTTATTATAGAAATCGCCTTCAATGAATTCATCAAATTTTTTGGTTCAACGATAAATTTTGTGGCACATTGACAATTCCATAAAGTACCTTGGAAAATACCTGGTAAAAGGTATTTAAAAATCCGGCAACCTCCCTTACAGTATTATACGCCAATATAAACACAAAGGAGGTGTACCGGATGAATAACATATTAGATTTTACAGCACAAATGCTTGGTGTTCAAGACTTAAAGGTTATTCATACCTATGTAAATAATGGCATATTTACTGTTTGTGCTATGCCATCAACCATTTCAGGAATTTGCCCGAAATGTGGTTGCACAACAGAAACAATACATGATGTAAGGGTTCAGGACTATATTCATCTACCTATATGGGGTACAAAAACCGTCTTGGTGTTGCCAATATTCCGTTTGGAATGCAAATGCGACCCTGACCATCCCTTTGACTTGAGGTATAGTTTTATAAGGGAATACCAGCGCCAGACGATACCTTATGAAATATATATTTACAACCTGTGTAAACAAAACACGATAGAAAATGTATGTCTACTTGAAGGTATCAGTCATGGTAAATGCCAGAGAATTTTCAACCACTATGCCCAGGAAGAAATTGATTCAAGGCCGTCTAAGAAGGTAAGGTTTATCGGCATAGACGATCTGGCAAGAAGAAAGGGTCACAATTATAACACTGCGGTATATGACCTTGAAACCCATTCAGTGATAGCCATGTTCAGGGGAAGAACCAAGGAAGATGTAATAGCCTATTTCAAACACTTAAGTGAAGAGTTCAGGAATGATATCGAAGCTGCTGCCATGGATATGAGCAGGAGTTACTGTAACGGGGTGCTCGAAACCCTTCCCAATGCTAAACCGGTTATCGACAGGTTTCATGTATCACAGTTGCTTCATGACCAGGTAGACGATGCACGAAAACACATTCAAAATAAAGTCAGGAAGGAAGAAGGCGATAAACAAAAGGTATTCGGCATCCGTTGGGCATTACTTAAGAACTTCGAAGACCTTGAGGCTGATGAGATGAACCGACTTTTTAAAGTATGTGATGAATACCCAGAACTCGGTGAATGTTTTGCCATAAAGGAAGAATTCCGCAAGTTCTTCAAGATCAATACCAAGGAAAATGCCGCAGCTTTTATTGATTATTTCAAGGAACTGGTTGAGGAAAGCCAGATACCTGAGCTCCTATCCTTCAATCAAACCCTTGACCACTGGCGAGAATACATTCTTAACTATTATGATTGCAAAATCAGCAACGGACCCACTGAGGGGTTCAATCACAAGATTAAGAATATAAAACGCCGAGCCTATGGATATCGAAATGACAAAAACTTCGAAATCCGGGTTAAGCTTGAATGTGCATAGTCCTTTTGTAGGTTTTCAAGGTACATAGGTTAGGTCTAACCATTATTACTGGAACAATTATCGTATTGAGTTTACCTAACCCAAACTATATAAAATGTAGTGAAATTTACATTTTTAAGCTCCCAAGTCGCTGGTAAAATTGATCAGGTGATTCCTTGAATTTACCAGTTGACGCTGGGGCATTACCGCTTAGCACAAAATTCGTGGATGAACCAGAATGATTAATGTTTTTATAGTTATATAGAGGAAAGGTTGATGATATGAAAATACATTACTTTCAAAGATATCATTCCAAAGAAAACGTTGATACGAGTAATACGATGCTTTTGCTGTCTAGACTGTACTATTATTCATCAGACAAATTTCACACATTTTTAAGAGAATTAGTCACTGATGAAATTATGGAATTTGATACAAGCATGTATTTTACACTTCAGGAGAAGAATGCTTATTCAGTACCCGATGCAACAATCCGGCAAAACAGCTTTAAAGTAACTATAGAAACCAAAAGATCTGACAGCTTCAGGATAGACCAGATAAAAAAACATATGGAATCCTTCGGAAATGAAGATTATAAAATACTGCTAACGTTGAGTCCCTATCCTTTAAATAAAAAATCGGAGCAAGAAATAAAAAAAGAAGTAGAAAATTATAATGCTGTAAAAAATCTATCGAACGAGAAAAGAGCTATACATAGGCACTGTACTTTCTCTGATATTGTATCGCTAATTGAAGATGTACTGGATGACCGTGATTATGAATTTCATGATATATTGAACGATTACAAGGATTATTGCGTATTTTGCAATCTGATAAAAGAAAAGAACAGATGGATGCGAGCTATTACCTCAGGTATTTCTTTTGAAAGTAACCTGAAGTTCAAATTATATTATGATCCTCAAAGCAGAGGCTTTTCCGAGCATGGATATATAGGACTATATAAGCAGAAGGCAATTAGGGCTATTGGGAGGCTTGTAAATATTATTGAGGCAGACTACATAGATGGGAAACTGATAATCAAAAACAGTGATGAACCTGTAACAGAAGAGCAGAAAACAAATATAATCATAACCACCCGTCCAACGGGTGGTTTGCTCTACCCCTATAAGGGGATGTTACCGGCCAGCGCCTAAAGA
>ENA-OWPA01000427-OWPA01000427.1-bioreactor-metagenome-genome-assembly--contig:-NODE-427-length-58765-cov-10.381986_pt1 | contig 58765 bp, 60 predicted proteins | sample MGYA00238139_ERZ651803 | MGnify/ENA primary metagenome ERZ651803 (study PRJEB26909, sample SAMN07631231) | bioreactor metagenome | isolation source: Switchgrass digestor | place: USA: Dartmouth...
GACACTGTTACTTTTATAAATAAAGAGGATGGTAAGCCTCACACATTTCATATTGATGCTGTTGCTGAGTCCTACATGGAGCAGTTTATATATGTGCCAATAGATGAGTTTAACAAAAAAATGGGGCTGCCGGAGGATAGCTATATTGGGCTCTTTAGCACAAAAAAGCTTGACATTCCTGACGAAAAGCTGTCAGGAACAAAATCCATGAGTGAGTTGCCTGAGGCTATGGATGAATTCATGGGTCAGATGATTTCCATGGTAGCATTGATGACTATTGTCTCCAGCATTGTGGCATTAATTATCTTATATCTTGTCACTTCGTTGGCTATCGAGGAAAATAGAAACACTATATCACTGTTTAAGGTGTTCGGTTACCGACGTGGGGAAATTAGGTCTTTGATTTTAAACAGCTCCACCTTTGTCGTTGTGACAGGATTTTTAATAGGTATCCCAGTTGCGGTGGCATCAATGGGTTCATTGTATGGTTATCTAGGAGATATGATAAACCTAGTGCTGCCACCTATTGTTAGCCCCCTTTATGTGATAATATCCTTCGCAGCTATCATGCTGACTTATCAGCTCAGCAAGTGGATGTGTGCAAAGAACATAGATACAGTTTCCATGAGCGAGGCACTAAAGGCGGGAACGGAATAATAAAACTATGCTAAACTCGCAAATGCTGCCATTCCCCATATGGACCGCAGCTGCCGAAGAATGGATATTCCGGATATGGAAAGATGAAATGCGCCGTATAATGATGCTGATTGTATCGGCAAAAAAAGATTGAAGGGAGCAGTTTGAAGGAGACATTCCTGGGCAGACAATTACTCTCGCAAAAAACACAGAAGCACATATCACTGCTGTTGATATGATGCAGCAGTTTTTAGAAACGCTTATAAAAAAAGCTAAAGAGAATAACCTTATAGACCGTATTACAGCTAAAGAAATGTTAATGGATAACTTGACCTTTGATGAAAATTCTTTTGATGTAATATGGTCGGAAGGGGCTGTCTACAATATAGGTTTTGAAAAGGGGCTGACCCTGTGGAGAAAATACTTGAAGGATAACGGTTATATCGCTGTTTCGGAAATTTCATGGCTAACCGATACAAGACCAGAGGAAATTGAGCAGTACTGGGTTAATGCATACTCGGAGATTGATACAATAGAAAACAAGTTATCAGTTATCGAAAAATGCGGGTATACTTCTGTTGCTCATTTTGTACTGAATGAAAAATGTTGGTTAAATTATTATCAGCCACTTTTGGAAAATGCGGAGGAATTCCTAAAAAAATATGATTATGCCGATGAGGTTAAGGAATTCCTTGAACAAGGCAAAATTGAAGCCGATATGTATAATCGGTTTAAGGATTATTACAGCTATGTATTTTATATTGCAAAGAAAAAGTAGTTTAATGTAACCCTCAAGATAGAAAGAAAAGGAGTGCAATAAAATGCCATCTGACAGCTTCGCACCAAGGACTGATGAAGAGCTGCAAAAGAGCACGGTTGATGAGCTTAAACCTCATAATGCACCGATTACTCTTGTTGAATACGATCCTAGTTGGCCTGAATTGTTTGAACGGGAAGCAAACCGGATTCGCAAGGTGCTGGGGAGCAAAGCGCTGCAGATTGAACATGTTGGCTCAACATCGGTGCCTGGGCTTTGTGCCAAACCGATAATTGATATACTTCTGGTTGTAAAGAACTCCGCCCAGGAGCCGTCCTATGTTCCGGCCTTGGAGGCAGCCGGCTATAGACTACGAATCCGAGAGCCCGAGTGGTTTCAGCATCGCATGTTTAAAGGCCCTGACACTGACATTAACCTACATGTTTTCAGCGATGGTACACCTGAAATAGATAGAATGCTTCGTTTTCGAGATTGGTTGCGCTTAAATGAGAGTGATCGTGACAAATATGCACAAGTCAAGCGGGAGTTGGCTAAGAACAAGTGGAGGCACGTTCAGCACTATGCGGACGCCAAAACATCAATAGTCCAGGAAATCATGGAACGGGCGACAGCAAAAAAATAAACTATCACTTGGGAGGAATTTTTATGGGAGTAGAAAAAGTGAGACAATATTTCAGTAAGTGGAATATAGAGGATAGGATACAGGAATTTGATGTATCCAGTGCAACGGTAGAGCTGGCAGCAAAAGCCTTAAACTGTGAGCCCAGGCGGATTGCCAAGACTCTAGCCTTTAAGGTAAATGAAAAGCCCGTCCTCATCGTAACTGCAGGGGACGTAAAGATAGATAACAAAAAATATAAGCAAAAATTTGGCGCAAAGGCCAAGATGCTTTCTCCGGAAGAAGTGCGGGAGTTGATAGGTTATGAGGTGGGCGGAGTCTGTCCCTTTGGAGTAAGTGAAGACGTAGTTGTGTACCTTGACGAATCCCTTAAGCGCTTTGAAACTGTGTTCCCGGCCTGTGGAAGCAGCAACAGTGCCATTGAACTCGCCATCTCTGAACTTGAAAAGTATTCAGGATACCTCGAATGGATTGACGTTTGTAATTATCCCGCAGGCTAATCGCTTGCCTGCATTTCCTGCAGGCTGTGTTCGATAATCGTCCGGGTTTTCATGAATTATGACTGCCTTTCCGATTACATCATCAGGTGTAAAGGCATTTGTGAAAAAGCACATTCTGGCATAGCCGTTATTTGAAAACAGCACAGGCAAATCGCCGGCATGGTTTCCGTGGGGCTGATTTGTAGGGTTCCAGTGGCCTCCTGCTCCTTGAAAGGGATTTTCAGGATCGCCCACCTCACAGCTCCCAAATTCATGTATATGAAATCCGTGAGGCCCTATGGGATTTTGACCATTGGCAGCCCGCTTATACGGAGGCAAGCCCTTTACCTCAACACATACCCAGGTGCCGCCTTGGCCCTTGTAAAAAGTCACAACACCTTGGATTTGGGGCCTAAGGGGTCCTCCTCTGATGTGTGCAATGGCTGTGGGATTAGATAATGGTATATAAATGTTTTGTCCGACTTGAAGAAAGTTAGGGTCAATTTCCGGGTTGGCTAAGCATATAGCATCTACTGTTGTATTGTAATGCTTGGCTAAAGAATAGAAAGTATCCCCCGGGGTAATTTCGTGGGGAATTACATGAAAGGGAATTTTTACTGACATTATTCTCACCTCAATAAATTAAGCTGCTGTTTCAATGCACACAGTATCACGTGAAGATAGCGGTATCTCAGAGGTTTCCATGCTTGAAGTCATTATATTACCTTTTTAAGATATTATATAAGGCCAAATTGAAAAATGTTCATAATAACCCCTAAAAGGGGTTATTTATATTGGATTGGTTAATCTAACATTGACCCGCTGAGAAATATAGGTTATACTAAATTAGTAAATTAGTAATTAAGTAATTTAGTAAAATGTATAGGAGGTAAAAATGAAGATACCGACAAATTTGATGCATAAACCGGTTATTGTCTGTGAAAACTATGAAAATATTGATGGGCGAAATGCTTACAAATCTGACGCCAAAGGGCTTTCACTGGGCCTTGCCCAGTGGAATGACAGGGGAAAAGTGGATATTTCCGCCAAAGTGTGGCGCCACACGGGAGAAAAATGGTCCCGTCAATCTGAAGAATTGCCGCTTCACCGGGTATTAGATTTGGCTATTTTTGTCTGCAGAAGTTATTTATATTTCCAGGAGGCCTATCGTTATCCTAAATTGTATGATCCGGAAAATCCGAGAATTGACAGAGTTGGGCTTCAGGGTGATGCAATGACTGTGGAGGTCTGCACAGATAATCCCATGATCGACGAGGACATAAAATTGTTCCAACGAGCTTTAAGTGAAGACGGAGAGCTGATTGGAGAAAGACTTCGAGTAATATCAAGGCTGCTAAAAGAAGCCGGATACTGAGAATAGAGGAGATAAAAAATGGCGGATAAGATCGATAAGAAAAGGCGAAAGGAACTTCTTGAGCAGTATAAGGAGCTCAAGACTTATATGGGAATCTATCAAATAAAGAACAACGTCAATGGAAAAGTATTTATAGACAGCTGCTCAAATTTAAAAAACAGATGGCTTACTTTGAAAATGCATCTTGACATGGGAAGGCATCCCAACGCAGAATTGCAGAAAGACTGGAATACATTTGGACCGGAGGCCTTCTCCTACGAAGTCTTGGAGCAAAAGGAAGCGGATAAAGTAGAAGACATCCGATGGGAACTTAAGAAAATGAAGAAAAAGTGGCTTGAAAAGCTTCAGCCCTATGAAGATAGAGGATACAACAAGCCCCTCAGGGAATGAAGATATAAAATGCGCAGTAAGAAGTCAAACTGGATGGTAAGTATTTTGCTTATTGTCCAGTTTTTTCTTTTTATAATTTTTAACTCATACTGTAATATTTTTTTGTAAACTGATAGATTTTCTGTTTCCAATGTGAAGTAATAAGTAGAAGGATAAAAGGCCTAAACATAGCGAATATATCAGAAAGGAAGGTGATGCCCATTGCAAATTACTGAAGATAATTTTATTGAAGAACTGAAAAAGGGAAACGAAAAAGCTCTTGAATACGTTATTGACAACTATGGATGGATACTAAAAACGGTTATTAAAAAGCATCTTCGCTATCTTCCGGATTATTACGAAGAGTGTTTGAACGACTGCCTGATGAGTATATGGACAAACATCGGCTACTACGATTCCCAAAAGTCCAGCTTTAAAAATTGGGTGGGAGGAGTTGCAAAGTACAAGTCAATTAATTATGTGCGAAAATACTTAAGGGATTTAGAAAAGGAAAACATTGAAGACATTGCAGTTTCTGCGGAGGATAATGCGCTGAAAGCAGTTTTATCGAAAGAAATCAGCCAGGAAACTGAGAGGATGCTTAAGTGCTTGTCTGAAGAAGACAGGAAAATCTTTATGAAGCTGTACTTCGAAGATAAGAGTATGGATGAGATATCCTGCGATACCGGCCTTGCCAAACCGGTGCTTTACAATAGACTTTCCAGGGGGAAGAAAAAAATGCGGAAGGTTTTTGAGTTAAAAGGAGGATTGGGTCAATGAAGGATTGCAACAATGTGTATGAACTGTTGAATTACATGGAATTTGACCTAGGAGACTATGATAAAGAAACGCTAAGTGATCTCGAAAAGCAGAGGTTAAAGAAGAGCTTTGGAAAAAATAAAAGGCAAAGGATTTTGAAAAAGTTCGGTGCCATAGCTGCTATTTTTCTTTTGACAATTGGGCTTTTGAGCCAGACAAATTTGGGAAAGAGCGTGTATGCTGCCGTGCAGTTAAAAGTTGCGGAGATATCATATTCTATTGGTAAATCCATGGGCATAGAAAGAGATGTTGAGCCTTATGCAAATGTAGTAAATCAGATTGTAGAGGACAACGGAATAGAAGTGAAATTGGATAGTGTCATCATTGATAAGGATGAGTTGATCTTTTCTGCAATTGTCAATACCAATAAACCTGTTGACATAGTCAGATTTGACTACGATATTTTCATAAACGGAAAGAAGCTGACAAATTACGGTGCTGGCGGCCGGGCAGGGGAGATTGACGATTCCGGCAGCTTGTTTTTCATGGCATATGCCGTTGACGTCAAGGGAATTAATTTAAACGAGAATATAGACGTTAAAATGGTGTTAAAAGATGTAAGATTAATTACGGGGACTTCAGAGGAAAAGAGAAAAGGGAAATGGCAATTTGAATTTACGGCAAACGGCAGCGAGTTAATGGCCACTTCTCAATCAATCCCAATAGATTATTCATTTAATATAGATAATCAAATATATACATTGGAGGAATTCAGGTTTAATCCTGTCAACCAAAAGATTTTTGGAAAGGTAAAGGGTGCCTTTGAGGCAGGATATGATATTTACTTAAAAGGCAGTGACAGCCAAGGCAATGAAGTGGTGTTTTATTTAGCCAGTATCTCAGGCGAGGATCTGGTATTTAAGTATTCCAATATCTACGGTGATTTGTCAGATGAGATCACATCAATCACCCTTACACCCTATGCTGCAAAATTTCCTGAAAAGAGCGGAAAGATGAGTGATGATTACAGACAAGTAGGTGAAGAGTTTACCATATATTTGAAGAAGTAAATTGGCGCTAGTTTTAGCAAAAACTTTGCCCGGCACGGGAATTTATGCCGGGCAAAATATTTCATTCTTCCCTCTCTCAACAGCAAAGTAAAAATAGAAAAAAAGGCGTCCATTAAAAAACTTCCATTCCTTATAATTCTAAAAAAGATTATACTATATATAAAGTTAAGTCAAAAGCCTAAACGTAAATTTTTGGCAACATTACAAGATAACTCTCAAGCTCTTGTATTTTTTAATATGTTACTCTTGATACGTTAGAGAGTACAAAATCATGCTTAAGATCCAAGAATAGTGTGCTTGGAATATCCAAAAAAGAAAAGTAAAATAGGAGAGGGTGTTTAGGAAGGTGGAATTGAGATAGAGTTATGGGAGAAAAATTGAAAAAAATCTATAAAGCCCTAAATATTATTTCAAATAACAGCCACTTATTTAAATGCCCGGTATGTGGAAGCAAGATGAGTATTCTTGATTCCCCTACTTTAGCCTGTGACAACAAACACAGCTTCGATCTGGCCAGACAGGGCTATATAAACATGCTGCTGAAATCAAATAAGACTAAATACGATAGAGACATGCTGAAATCGAGAAGCATCATCGCAAAAAGTGGCTTTTTTGACCCCATGCTACAAGAAATATGCGATTTAATCGTAAAGAAAGCTGGGTTTGAAAACACTCAAGCTAAATTTATTCTCGATGCCGGTTGTGGGGAAGGCTCCCACCTTTCGAGAATCTTGACGACCCTAAAAGCAGAATCGGATATAAGCCTGCAAGGTGTCGGCATCGATATTTCCAAAGAAGGTATTAGCATTGCAGCCAGAGATTACGAGGGTATTATTTGGTGTGTGGCAGACCTAGCAAAGTTGCCTTTTAATGATAAACAATTTAACGTAGTACTTAATATCCTTTCACCGGCCAGTTATACTGAGTTTAGCAGGATATTAAAAGATAGTGGTATCCTTATTAAAGTTGTGCCGGGAAAGAATTATCTTATCCAATTGCGCAATATATTTTATGATAGAACAGATAAAAAGTCTTATTCAAATGAACAGGTAATACACCTATTTACCCAGAACTTTAATATGATAGAACATAAAATGTGCTCATACAATGTGGCCTTAGATGAAATTAGTTTAAGACATCTTCTGAACATGACCCCACTTACTTGGAATGTTGAAAAGGAGAAATTAGAAAAGGCAATTGAGATGGGAATACGAGAGGTAACGGCGGACTTCCATATTATTATTGGCAAAAAATTTTAAGGGAAGCGAAAGTAAATTATGATTTAAAAGGGGAGCTGTATGTGAAAACCCGTGTAAAAAGCATACATAAAAATTTTACAATAGTGGATGCTCACCTGGATTTGCTATATGATATCGAAAGAAAGAGAAAAATGGGCCAACAAAAGGTCATAGAGAGGGAGTATCTTGAGGAATTTACTGAGGGCGGTATTAATATCATAGTTTCATCAATATACATTGACGGAGAATTCTTGCCGGAACTTGCCTTGAGAAAAGCCTTAGATCAAATAAGTGCCTTTTATTTAGAACTAGAAGAATCAGCGGATAAAATAATATTTGTAAAAAACCTTACCGATATAGATAAAGCCATAAAAGAAGATAAAATAGGCATTTTACTGTCCTTTGAAGGTGTGGAGCCCCTAATAAACGACATTAATTTACTGAGAATATTTTATGAACTTGGAGTAAGGGGAGTAGGGCTAACCTGGTCACGGCGCAATTTTGCTGCTGACGGCTGCAGCTTTAGCCGTGTCAAGGGCAAGGAAAATGGACTTTCTGAATTCGGCATGCAAGTAGTAAAAGAGGCACAGAAGCTGGGTATGTTTATAGATGTGAGCCATATAAACGATGCAGGCTTTTGGGATGTTATGGAAATAACCACGCAACCGGTTATCGCTTCTCACTCTAACTGCAGGGCTTTAAATGGCATAATGAGAAATTTAACAGATGATCAAATAAGGGCCCTCGCGAAAACCGGCGGAGTCATTGGAATAAATGCTGTAAGCAAAATAGTGGCAGAGCACCATGCTGATATAAAGGCACTAGCCGATCATGTGGACCACCTGCGGGAAGTGGCGGGAATTGAGCATATAGGTCTGGGTTTTGATCTTTGTGATAAAATATTTGCGCGACAACATTCAGGTAAAGACACAAAACAAGTTAGAGCATATGATGTAATAGAAGGCCATAAAAACATCTACCAGCTAACAGAAGAATTGATTAAGAGGGGATATACCGATGACGAACTCCGGCTAATTTATGGCGAAAACTTTTTAAGAGTATATAAAAATATACTAAAGTGAATCCAAAACTAAATTTTGTTCAAAATCTATCTAAATTTGATATAATAAGCAGGAAATAATCTTAGAATGGAGTTTAATATGGTGAAAGATTATAAATGGGTTGTCTTTGATCTGGACGGAACTTTATTAAATTCTGCTAAAGAGCTAACTGATGAGGTTCGACAAGCTATTAGTATGTTAACAGCAAATGATAAACAAGTTTTTATAGCAACCGGCAGACATGCGCTAATTGCCAGTAAATATATTTACGATTTGGACCTGAATACCCCTCTTATAGCCTGTAACGGTGCCTTAATTATGGACATTCGAAATGAACAAATTTTACATATGAAACTCATAAAACCTGATATTGCTTTAAAAGTGGTTTCATACTGCAGACAGAATCAATTAGACTTTTTAGTTTATGTACCGAAAGCCATTTATTACAGCGAGAATTCAAAACGCGTCAATGTGATAATAAAATACAACAACAGTGTTGAGGAGAAGCTCCGCGCACCACTTTACAGCGCTGAATCATTAGATGTTTTAAATGAGGATATAATCAAGATTTTAATACGAACTGACGATGACAATTTGATTAAAAAGCTAAATGAGGACGTCAATAAAGACGGCAGCTTGACCATCGTCCAGTCCGAAGAGAATCTTTTTGATATAATGGCAAGCGGTGTATCAAAGGGAGCCGGACTTAGCATCTTGGCCAAACATTTTGGCATAGACCTCGAGCGCACCGTTGTTTTTGGGGACAATTACAATGATATTAGCATGTTTGAGCTGGCAGGCATGTCTATTGCCATGGGCAATGCGGAAGAAGAATTGAAAAGGATTGCTGACTACATAACCTTGTCCAACGATGAGTCAGGGGTAAGTCGTGCAATTTATAAATATATTTTATAATATTATATAATAGCGGTGCCGCTACAATCAATTTCGAGGGGGCTGACAGATTTGTCTGATTTAAAGCTGGCCTACTTTTTTGCACTGTTGCACACTTTAATTACGGGCCTGTCGTTTCTATTTACGAAGACTGCTTTGAAATATGCAGGTCCCATTGATGTTTTAGCTTTTCGCTTTACTGCTTCTATCATTGCTATGATTCTGCCGATTGTATTAAAAAGAATACACATTGACTTAACTGGAAAGAACCTCCTTCAAGTATGCTCACTAGCACTGTTATATCCCATAGCATTTTTCTTTTTCCAAACTTTGGGCCTTGTTTATGCTACTTCTTCAGAAGGAGGAATATTGCAGGCAGTGACCCCTATTTTCACCATGATATTAGCTGCTGTTTTTTTAAAAGAAAAGACTACAAACTATCAAAAGATTTCAATTTTATTGTCGGTGGCAGGTGTTGTTTATATTTTTATAATGAAAGGAGCCGGTTTAGATTTAACAGAGGTGTTGGGCATAATACTTTTACTGCTTTCAGCTATTGCCTCTGCCGGTTATCACGTACTTACGCGCATAACAGTTCGGCAGTTTTCAATAACCGAAGTTAGTTTTGTGATGACATTATTGGGGTTTGTATTTTTCAATACGGTGGCAATAATAAGTCACTTCCTGAATGGATCTGCAAATCAATTTTTAGCTCCTTTGCAAAACTTAGAGTTTGTAATATCAATCTTATATCTGGGGATTTTGTCTTCCTTGGTAACGTCGCTTTTGAACAATTATATACTCAAAAAAATTGAGGCAGCAAAAGTGAGTGTATTTGGGAACCTTAGAACTATAGTTACCATCATAGCCGGGGTATATATTCTAAAAGAACAGTTGTTTTTATACCACATAATAGGATCTTTGATGATTATATTAGGAGTGTTTGGCACTAACTATGTTGGCAGGGGATCGCGATTTTTGCGGAAAATTTGAACAACAATTTAAGATTTGTAAAAAATACCATGCTTGTTATTGTATATTTTGTACTGTATAATGTATACAAAAATATATAAATTTGGAGGAGGAGAAGGTATTGGATGAACTACTTTATGGATTAAAAGGTCTTAGCTTGGAACAAATAATTATGTTTATTATCGGGGGAGCACTTATTTATTTAGCTATAAAAAAAGAATATGAACCAATGCTTTTACTGCCCATTGGATTTGGAGCGATTCTCGCAAACATTCCTTTTTCTTCTGCCATTGGTGAACACGGCTTTTTAAGTATTTTATTTAATGCTGGAATTTTAACAGAACTCTTTCCAATACTTATATTTATTGCCGTTGGAGCAATGATTGACTTTAAGCCATTGCTTCAGCAACCTTTTATGCTATTTTTTGGAGCAGCAGCCCAATTCGGCATTTTTTTTACTATGGCAATGGCAGCTATATTTGGATTTAGTTTAAAGGAAGCTGCATCAATAGGTATAATTGGGGCAGCCGATGGGCCTACATCGATATATGTGGCTACAAAGTTTGCAAAGCATCTGCTTGCACCTATTTCCGTTGCGGCATATTCTTACATGTCACTGGTGCCCATTATTCAACCTCCTGTGGTTAAACTTTTGACTACATCGGAGGAAAGACGGATTAGAATGAAACCGGACTTTGACAGGAAAATTTCAAAAACCGTAGAGATAATTTTTCCCATAGCTTTAACCATTATTGCTGGGATTTTAGCGCCAATTAGTGTAGCTCTTGTGGGAGCTTTAATGTTCGGAAATCTGATTCGAGTATCAGGAGTTCTTGACAGACTTTCTAATGCCGCCCAAAATGAACTGGCAAATTTAGTAACACTGCTTCTTGGAATTACAATAGGCTCTACAATGACAGCTGATCAATTTTTAAACACAACAACCCTTCTGATAATAGCTATGGGCTTAGTGGCTTTTGTGTTTGACACTGCTGGCGGAGTAATATTTGCAAAAATATTGAACCTTTTCCTAAAGGATAAGGTCAACCCCATGGTAGGAGCATGCGGAATATCGGCATTTCCCATGTCTGCTAGGGTGATTCAGAAAATGGCTCAAAGAGAAGATCCCACCAATTTTATATTGATGCAGGCCGTTGGGGCCAATGTAGCAGGGCAAATCGGTTCTATCATTGCAGGCGGTTTGATATTGACATTAGTTAAGTAGATTTAATTTAAGGAGGGGCTAAAATGGATGTTTTTCTTCAAACATTAAACATAATGATTACAGGTATGTTTGGCATTTTTACAGCAATATCCATTGTCTACATAATGATAAGAATGATGCTCAGGTTTTCACAAAGATAAGTATAATATGCAGATCAGATGCGGTTCTGTTCAAAAAGCAGCAACCGCTTAATTTTTTATTGCGAAACAACAAAGTTCCCGGGACCCGAGAGAATGTAGTGTGCTGTAGGCTGGGGTTCTTGTTTTTTATTGCCGCTAATGGGCAAATTATGATATTATCTATGTTGTTGCATTTTTACTTGTGAGATTAAGAAATTTATTTCTGCTGATGTTTAAAGAAAGGTGTTCAAATTGGAGAGATTATCACTTGTCATTTTTGATATGGATGGTTTAATGTTTGATACTGAAAGGCTTGCTATATGGGCTTGGAAAAAGGCAGGAGAGGATTTCGGATATAAGATCACTTGCGATATGATAGTTGAGGTGACAGGCCTAGATGCCAGGAATGTAGAATTATATTTTAAAAGACGCTTTGGCGATTCTTTTCCGTTTTTTGAAATTCGAAGGCGGGAATTAGAATATTTTAGTGAACATATTAAGAAAAACGGAGTTCCAGTTAAAGAGGGTCTTTATGATTTATTGAATTTCCTTAAAGAAAATTCAATCTTGAAGGCTGTTGCCACGTCAACATATAGAAAATGGGCTGAAGAATGCCTATCTTTAGCAAAGGTAAAGGATCTGTTTGATTTGATAGTGTGTGGGAATGATGTAGACAAAGGAAAGCCCGAACCTGATATATTTTTAAAAGTGGCAAAAGAATTAAATTGCTTGCCTGGTGAGTGTATCGTGTTGGAAGACTCCGAAAACGGCTTAAGAGCAGCCTCGCGTGCTAAAATGCGTGCCATATGTGTTCCAGACTTAAAAATGCCTTCAAAGGAAGTGCAAAAACTTATATACAGACAGTTTAATTCATTAATTGAGGTTAAGATTTTTTTAGAAGAACAATTAAAAAACAGTAGGACCCATTGACTTTGCCTACTGTTTTTCTATTTTATACTATAAATTTCCTTTTAAACCTATCTCATCAGCAACTTTTCGCATTCCATTTATAGTTTCTTGGATTACGTAGTCACGTTCGAGGCCGAGCATCTCTATACCTTTTTCGATGATTTCTCTGTTAACTCCGGCAGCGAAGTTCTTTTGTTTCCACTTTTTATTTACCGATTTGACTTCAAGGTCTAAGACACTTTTACTTGGCCTAAGTAAAGCCGTTGCGGTGATAAGACCCGTCAATTCATCAATGGTATAAAGAACTTTTTCCATTCTCTCTACGGGTTCCACATCAGAGCAAATACCCCAGCCGTGACTTTGAATTGCCCGTATGTAGTCTTCAGGCCAACCTTCTTCAGTTAGGATTTCCCGAACTTTTTGGCAATGCTTGTCCGGATACTTTTCATAATCCAGGTCATGAACAAGTCCAATAATTCCCCATTTTTCTTTATCAGGTTCATTAAGTATTTCCGCAAAATGACGCATTACTGCTTCCACGGTAAGGGCATGGCGTATCAATGCTTCATCGCTGTTGTATTTTTTCAAAAGCTCAAAGGCTTGTTCCCTTGTAGGAAAAGTTGTACCCATTTCAAACCCTCTTTCACAATATTATGATGCTTGTATTAAATACTACAACTTTTAAAGCATAAATGTCAAGATTTTGCAGTTTTGCTTAAGTTTTTATAAGAATCTAATCTTGTCTATGACATATTGATTTTGATCTATATCGGAGATTATTTATGAATATGATATGTTGCCTTTTGACAAAAATATTAAATACGATATTAATTCGTAAAAAAAGTTTTAGGTAATAAAGGATTTTGTAGTTTTTTCTCGAAATGGAATATAACCTATAAAAAGATAAAACGGAGGATTTAAATGAAAAAGATTGCTTTAGTTACTGATAGTACTGCTGACCTCACGGAGGAAATCCAGAAAAAATACAATATTCACGTAGTCCCACTTAAAGTGAGATTTAAAGATAAAGAATATTTTGACGGTGAGCTTACGAGTGAAGAATTTTATAAAAAACTAGAAAAGGCAGAGGAGCTTCCAGCAACCTCACAGCCATCGCCGGAAGATTTTGCAAACATGTATCGTAAACTGCTTAAAGACTATGATGAAATTATATCCATACACATATCTTCTGGATTAAGCGGTACTGTGAATGCTGCCCATTTGGCCAAACAAAGCTTAGACGGCAAAATTCATATCGTTGATTCTAAGACCATCAGCCTCGGGATAGGGCTCATGGTCACGGAGGCTGCCAGAAACATTAGTGAAGGCTTAAACGCTTTACAGATTGTGGAGGGACTTTCAAAAGTAAGAAAAAACATAGAAACCCTTTTCACATTAAACACATTAGAATATCTGCAAAAAGGCGGCAGAATCGGAAAAGTTCAAGGTGTTGTGGGAGCCCTTTTGAATATCAAGCCGGTAATTAGAGTGGGAGATGACGGTATATACCATACTTATAAAAAGGCCCGCAGCCAGGAGCGTGCACTCAACGGTATAGTGCAAGCTTTTAAGGAGCTGGCGCGGGGAAGAAAGTATGCTCGCTTGGCTGTAGCTCATGGGGCAGCACATCAAGCCGGTATATACCTTAAGGAAGCTTTGGAAAGTGCCCTTCAGCTTAAAGCCAATATATTTACGCAAGTAGGCCCGGTCATCGGCGCTCATACAGGTCCTGGAACTGTAGGTGCAGCTGTACAGTTCGAGTAAATAGCAACTAACTGGAAGATGGGCTGTGGTATAGTGATATTTAATTCCGTCCGGCAAGTAACTAATACACATGTAGCAGGTCCGGCGGTTTTTTTAATGTCTACGGGAAGGTCTTTGTTCCAGTCTTCAATATAATTGTCTAGGTAACTTGAAAAATTAGGGAAAATAAAAAGTTCACAGTCTAATACAGATTAGACCGTGAACTTTGCCATCGTTCCCGGAGCAAAAATTCTTAAGGCAGGTCTCCTGGCTCAGGTTCATGGCTACTTAACCCTTCCCGGTCTCCCAGTGGATATTTTAAGTGGCTCCCCATTACAGTGGCGGGACCGCGCCGGACTTTCACCGGTCTTCCCTATTCTCCCAAATATGGGCACCTTAAGAAGTAGAAATATTTTTCTTTAATTATATGAAATATTTAGACAAAGGTCAATATAACTTATTTAATATATAATTTGTTGCATTTTAAGTATTGTATTTGTATAATCTGATTAATATAAAGAACGTAAAGTGGTTTTAGAAAGGGGTTTGCCAATGCATTGGAATAAAACACGTGAATGTATGAATAGAGAACAACTTCGTTCTTATCAGCTTGAAAAGCTAAAAGAGACCGTCGACAGAGTTTATCACAATGTGCCAAGCTACAGGCAGAAGATGCAGGAAAGAAATATTATTCCTGAGGATATTAACAGCTTGGAAGACCTGCAACTATTGCCTTTTACCACCAAGCAGGACTTAAGAGATAACTATCCTTACGATATGTTTGCTGTACCTCTTGAAGAAATTATCAGAATTCATGCTTCTTCAGGGACAACAGGCAAGCCCACAGTGGTTGGCTATACACGAAGGGACATAGCTAATTGGGCTGAACTTATGGCTCGGTGCCTTACAATGGCCGGTGCTCAGCGGGATTCAGTTGTCCAGATTTCTTACGGCTACGGCCTTTTTACCGGAGGTCTGGGCTTTCATTATGGAGCAGAAAAGATAGGGGCATTAGTAATCCCTACATCAGGTGGCAATACCCGCAGACAGGTCATGCTGATGAAAGACTTGAAAACTGAGATCTTAGCGTGCACTCCCTCCTATGCCTTGTGCATTATTGAAACTTTAGAGCAAATGGGCCTAAACCGCCAGGAACTAAACCTTAAAGCAGGGATTTTTGGAGCGGAGCCCTGGTCTGAGAACATGCGCGCGGAGCTGGAAGAAAGATTAGGCATAAAAGCTTTAGACATTTACGGCCTCAGCGAAGTAATCGGTCCCGGTGTTGCCTGTGAATGTATGGAGCAGCAGGGCCTTCATATATTTGAAGATTTCTTCATTCCTGAAATAATCGATCCTGTTACAGAAAAACCTTTGCCAGAAGGTCAAGCAGGGGAGCTGGTGATTACAACCATTGATAAAGAAGGCTTGCCGGTGATTCGATACAGGACCAGAGATATTGCTTCACTGTCCTATGAACCCTGTGCCTGCGGCAGAACTCATGCCAGAATCAGCAAACTCTTAGGCAGAACTGATGATATGCTGATTATCCGCGGTGTCAATGTATTCCCGTCACAGATTGAAAGTGCATTAATGGCCACCGGTGTAGCAGAGCCTCATTACTTGATCATTGTAGATCGCGTTAACAATCTTGATACTATTGAAGTTTTAGTAGAAGTGTCAGAAACGCTTTTTGCCGATGAAATAAGAAAACTTGAAGAGGTCCGTAAAAAGATAGCATCAGAAATTTATTCTACTTTAGGCATAAACGTCAATGTAAAACTGGTAGAGCCTTATACTATAGAGCGTTCCGAAGGCAAGGCTAAAAGAGTCATAGACAAGAGAAAAATTTAATGGGAGGGATATTATGTTTGTTACACAGATATCGGTGTTTTTGGAAAACAAGCCAGGTAGACTGGCGCAAGTTACCGAAGTTTTAAGGCAAAACAACATTGATATTAGTGCCATATCAGTGGCTGATACAAGTGAATTTGGGATCGTGCGGATGATTGTAGATAAACCAAAAGAAGCAGTATCGGCACTAAAAGCTGCCAAATTTCCGGTAAGTACAACCGAAGTTTTGGCTGTGGAAGTATCTGATAAACCAGGCGGCTTAAACTTCGCACTTCAAGTGCTAAATGAAGCCAACATAAGCATCGAATACCTTTATTCTTTTATAAAGCGAAATGGAGACAAAGCTCTGATACTGTTCCGGATTGAAGACTCGGCAAAAGCCGTAGAGGTTTTGCAGTCAGCCGGTGTGAAGCTTTATACAAACGAAGAAATTAATTTACTTTAATTTCTAGTTGCCACAAATATATAGTTTGCCACCATTCTTTGCAAGTGTTATAATTAGTTTGGTTTTTTTTAGGGAGAAGTATTTCGGGGAGGAGAACACATGAGGAGAATAATAGCTATAGTAATTGCAAAAATCGTTATAGCACTTGCAAAGCTTATGGGATACGGAGGATCAAACATTGGAGGAGAGCTTGCACTTAGAATATGTCCCGATATTCTTGATTGGTTTGGTTCGCAGGTAAAAGAAAAGATAATACTAGTCACAGGCACCAATGGAAAAACTTCCACAAATAACATGATATATTCAATTATCCGTCAGTCGGGTCATACTTGTGTTTGCAACAAACTGGGCGCTAATTTGGATTCGGGGTTAATTTCAGCTTTTATCAACAGCAGTAACTTAACCGGACGTATTGATGCAGACTATGCCTCCCTGGAAGTGGACGAAGCCTCACTTGCCAAAGTAATGGCACAGCTAAAGCCCAACATAATAGTTTTTACAAATTTGTTCCGGGACCAATTGGACAGATACAGTGAGATCGATGCCATTTTAGATAAAATAAAAGCATCTCTAGAAAAGGCTCAGGATGCCGTGCTTTTAATTAATTCTGACGAACCATCATTGGTAAGTCTAGGTTGTAGCGTAGCCCATACCAAATATTATTACGGTATTGAAACCCAAATAGATATGGGTAGTATGGATTTGGCCAAAGACAATGTCTTTTGTAAACTCTGCGGCGAAAGATTAGACTATGCCCATTATTTTTACGGTCAGCTGGGACATTATACCTGTACAAAATGCCATTTTAATAGACCCATTCCTGATTTTAAGGCATTTTTACAGGACTTTGAGCACAAAAGGGAGCTTACAGTAATCGGCAGCAATGGTTTTAAGGTTGTGAGAGATTTTAACACAAACGATACCTATTCCATCTACAATACACTGGCAGCTATATCAGTTGGAGCGCTACTCGGAAATACTGCTGAAATTGTAGAAAGAGGTCTTGAAAATTATCGACCTCAAGTTGGGAGAATGGAAAGGTTTTATATAGGAAAGCCCATTACCTTAAACCTTGCTAAAAATCCCGTGGGTTTTAACGAATCCATGAAAATAGTTAGGCAAGATATGCGTTCAAAGGTAGTGGCTATAGGTGTCAACGACCTTCCTCAGGACGGCCGAGACGTTTCGTGGCTGTGGGATACCAATTTTGAAATATTACTGGAAATCGATGATACAATTGTAAACTATACAGTATTCGGCCGCCGTAGGTACGACATGGCCCTTCGCCTAAAATATGCAGGAATAGATGAGAGCAAATTGACGATTTCGGAAACCAACGAAGATGCCATAGATAATGTAGTAAACACCAGAAGTGACGCAGCTTATATTTTGCTAAATTACAGTCTGCTTTTTGAAACTCAGAAAATCTTAAAGGGGCGAAATGAAGATGTTAAAACTGACTCTTTGCCATCTGTATCCTGAACTGTTAAATCTATACGGCGATACGGGCAATATTCTGACACTAGTAAAGCGCTGCCAGTGGAGAGGTATAGATGTAAATGTAATAAATCATAATATCGGTGATAAAACTGATTTTAAAGATGTTGATATATTTTTTATAGGTGGAGGTGCCGATGGCAATCTGGGTATAGCATGCAATGATATTAACAGCATAAAGCCGCAGCTTGAATTTGCAATTGAACAAGATAGAGTCCTGCTTGCTATATGCGGAGGATATCAGCTTTTAGGCAAGTATTATAAAGGCAAAAGAGACACTGTTGATGGCCTGGGACTCCTTGACTTTTATACAGAAGCTGCCGACAAATATTTTGTAGGCAACATAGTAGTAGATACAGGTGACTATTATTTGGTAGGATTTGAAAACCACATGGGAAGGACATATTTAAATGGATTAAGTCCCCTTGGACACGTGATTTCCGGTTTTGGAAACAATGGCAAGGATAAAACTGAGGGAGTAAGATATAAAAATGTCATTGGCACCTATTTACATGGTCCCCTTTTGCCTAAAAATCCAAAACTATGTGATGAAATTATAAGCATAGCCTTAAAAAACAAGTACAATATCGAAGACCTTCAGGAACTAGACGATTCGCTAGAGATAAAAGCAAGGCAGCATACACTAAAATCCATCAATAACAAATTTATTTCTTTTGCTTAATATAGTATAAAAACACCCTGACCTTGTTTGTAGGTAGGGTGTTTTATTTTTTTTAAATTAATACTATAATGTGTTGATAAATATGGAAGGATGTGAGGCGCTTGCTGTAGTTATTAAATGGTATATAAAGTGTAATTAGATTAACAAAGATAATATTAAAGATAATATACTGGTATTGGAAGTAGCCGTATTACAATGAGAGGAGATACCATATGCTTATTAATAAAATAGAGGAATACTACTCTGAAGACTATGACTTAAACTGCGCTGAGACAATGCTCTATGCTGCCAATGACATGTATAAGCTGGGATTAGATAGAAATGCTCTTAAAATGGCAGCGGGTTTCGGCAGTGGAATGTATATAAGAAGTATATGCGGTGCTCTTACAAGCGGTATAATGGTGCTTAGTCATCTTTTTGTAAATGACAGGGCCCATACAAGCCCATATTTAAAAGTATTTATAAATGAGCTTTTGCATCGCTACAGCGAAAAAATGGGAGATCTGAGGTGCTCTTACTTAAAAGAAAAACACTATAATGACAAAGTTAGGTGCCTTAATGTAATAAAAGAAGCTGGAATTATCCTTGATGACATAATCACAAGAGAATTGAGCCGCCAAAGTGAATGAATAATTGCAGTAAAAAAGCGACAATTACAGGTTTTTGTCTGATAAGGACAATCCCGTTGAGAGCACTTTTACCAGCCCTACTGAAATAAAGCTGTCAGCAAAGTGGTGCAACAGAGTTCCAATACCTACTACCACGAAGGCTGTATACAGGTCAAAACCAAGGGGAAGCACAATCAAGGCCTCGCCCAAGGCATGGATCGGGGCAACTAAAATTAAGGCTTTCTGTAAAGAAAGGCCTTTTTTTATAAGCAAAGCACCTGCAAGGCCAAAAAATACATGAACAAAAGCTCTAGCTGCCACCACAGGGCCTAAGATCAATAAAAAACCTAAAGTAGAACCTAGACCCACCATAACCGCTGCCGTAGGTCCCACCAGCATCGATATCATTGATGGAACGTGAGATGCTAAAGTGGCAGAAAAAGGCGGAATATAGATTTTAAGATAGCCGCCAAAAACTATAGGTATTAGTAGAGATAATGCTGTGAGCAATGCACTTGTGACGATTTCTTTTGGTTTCATGGGATTATAAGTCCTTTCATAGTTATTATAGTTATAATATTATTAGCATCATTCCAATAGTCGTCAGGTAATGCAAGTGAGCGAATTTTGTTTTTTCGTAAATGGTTCTTGACGAGGTTACAAGAAAGCCGTTAGAAAGCTTTTCGCGGAGTAACAAAAAAGGTAAGACAAAACAAACTGCAAGTAATGCAGTTATAATTGATATGTCTCAAAGTTAGACTGAGCTTAAAAGCTTTAGGCTTTCGCAGTAACCGAGCCTTAGAATCATAGAAAAAACAAACTTGAGCGAGCTGTATTACCTGACGATGACCCACATATTAGTATCTTTGTAAAATCATCGATTATTTTAATGACAATTATACTGTATATACACCTGAGTAGTCAACCGATTTTAAAAAAAACGCTATTCCAATAGAAAGCCTTTTTCTTTTAGTAACTTTTCGGCCTTATTTATACAATCAAAATTAATTGCTTCTACGGTATGTATGTGAACGCCGTTGGTGAGTTTGGAAAGCAGGCTTGCCTTATGTTTGCTTACAGACTTTAGAAAATTTTCCACATCATGAGAATTTGATAGCATTAGCAAGCCGTGAAGCTCACCGTAAAGGGGGTGTTCTACTATAACATCTATTACTTTACAGCCGCATTGGACGAAAGTCAAAAGTTCTTCTCTGGTGCTATGTTCGTCATGGCATACGGCAATTTGCTTAGTGCAAAGTTGTACAGGTTTATTTATTAAATACCCTTGAGCTGTGGCAATTATATCTTTTCCGGAAGCTCTGAGAATAGCAATGTCTTGCACTATGACCTGACGGGTAACACCAAATATTTTTGCCAGTTCATTACCTGATACGGGTTCATGATGTTTATTTAGGAAATCAAGGATTTTTTCTCGCCGCTGATCAGCATTCACTTCATTTACCTCCCTATACCCCTTTAATTATTATATCAAGTCTGTCAAAAGATTTAAATCTTTATATAAAAATCCATTTCACGAGACGAATTCTCCTGAAAATTCATATAAAACCATGATATGTTTGTCTAGTATTGCTTGAAAAATAGCTAATTATCCTGTAAAATAAAAAAATAATACTATAAAACTTTAAGGAGGCTTTTTTTTTGAAACCTGAACGGATTTCAAAATTAGCAGATTCTCTTAAAGAGCAAAACATAGGCGCCGTTCTTGTTGGCCCCTCACCGGACTTAGAATACTTGACAGGCCTTACCCCTTCACAGGATGAGAGGTTTAAGGGGTTATTTGTTTTATCTGATGGAAGTTTTTTCTACATAACGCCATCCCTTTATCTTGAAGAAACTCAAAAGTGCATAGGCCACGATGTAAAGCTCTATGTATGGTACGATGAGGAAGGTTTTTTAGGTGTATTAAAGCAGGCAAGTGAAGACTTTAAACTACAAGGCCTGCGCATAGCAGTAAGTGACGGTATTTCAGCTGTACACCTTTTGGATATACAAAAAACTATTGATGGAGATTTTGTAAAGGGGAATATATTACTTGGTGAACTTAGAATGATAAAAGATGCTGAAGAATTGGATAACCTCCGGAAAGCATCTGCAATTATTGATGATGTTGTAAAAGATTTGTTTGAATTTATAAGGCCTGGAATACGGGAAAGGGATATAAAGAAAAAGATAGAGGAACTTTGCCTTGAAAAGGGCGCTTCTGGTCTGTCTTTTGACCCTATTGTTGCTTCAGGACCCAACAGTTCTATGCCTCACTATAATGGTGACAGCAGGATTATTGAAAAACGCGATATAGTGCTTCTTGATTTAGGATGTAAATACAACGGTTATTGTTCAGATACAACCCGTACTTTTTTTATTGGAGAGCCAAGTGAAAAAGAAAAGAGCGTCTATGCTGCTGTCCTTGAGGCAAATTTGGCAGCGGAAGCCTTTATAAGAGAAGGTGTCACCTGCGAAGAAGTGGATAAAATGGCCAGAGATGTCTTAAAGAATGCAGGACTTGATAAGTACTTTATTACCAGAACTGGCCACGGCATAGGTGTAAATATTCATGAATATCCTAATATAGTTGCTAACAATAAACAGATATTGCAAAACGGTATGGCTTTTAGCATAGAGCCCAGTGTCTGCATTCCCGGAGAATTTGGAATACGCATAGAAGACATAGTAGTTGTAAATGAAGGGAAAGCAGAAATACTTAATAAATTCACAAAAGAGATGTTGGTGATTTAACTTTAAAAAGGGGGGAAGTTTTAAAACTATATTTATTTTTTTAAATAATTTATTTAGGAGGGGAAAGAAAAATATGAAAAAGATACTTTCATTGTTAGTGGTAACATGTTTACTTATTAGTGTTGTAGGCTGTGGTGGCGGCAGCAGCCAGCAGTCTGATGCTGACGTGCCAGCCGGTGATGACTGGAAAATAGGTGTAATTACAGGTACAAGTTCTCAAAATGAAGAGGAATTTGTAGCTGGCCGCGAATTAGTAGAAAAGTACGGTGAAGACAGGGTAATTCACAAAACATATCCTGATAACTTTACAAAAGAACAGGAGACTACAATTACTTTAGCATTGGATATGGCTTCAGACCCCAGTGTAAAGGCCATTATCTTCTGCCAAGCAGTTCCCGGAACTGCAGCAGCCTTTGAGAGCATTAGAGAACAGAGAGATGACATTCTCTTAATAGCTGGATTGCCTCAGGAAGATCCCACTATCATGAGTGAAATTTCCGACATCGTAATCGATACAGACAACCTAAAACGAGGAGAAACCATAATGGAACTTGCCCACCAGATGGGTGCTAAGAAGTTTATACATTATTCATTCCCGAGACATATGTCTATTGAACTTTTAGCTCAGAGAAGAGATATCTTCAAACAAAAAGCTGAAGAACTTGGCATAGAATTTATTGAAGTAGCAGCCCCCGACCCAATGGGTGAAGGTGGAATTCCTGCTTCACAGCAGTTTATCCTGGAAGATGTGCCAAGACAGGTTGCAGAGCATGGTAAAGATACAGCTTTCTTCAGCACAAACTGTGCTATGCAGGAACCCTTAATCAAAAAAGTGCTTGATGAAGGAGCCATTTTCCCTGAACAGTGCTGCCCAAGCCCATATCACGGATATCCTGGAGCTTTAGGTATCGAAATACCGGAGGATAAAATCGGCGATGTTGATTTTATTATAAGCGAGATTACAAATAAGGTTAAGGAAAAGGGTAATAGCGGCAGAATGGCTACTTGGACGGTTCCTGGCGCAATTGCCATGATAAGAGCATGTGGAGACTTTGCTGTAGAATACGCTAAAGGCAATGTGGAACGCCAAGACATAGAGAGCTTTATTGAGTTCTTGAGGCAGGAAGCAGGAGATATAAAAGTTCAAACATACAAATCTGACAATTTCCTTCTCTTTGTAGGCGAATCACAGATATTCTAATAGCAGATGACATCAATATTTAAGGTTGCCTGAAAGGCAACCTTAAATATTGAAATCAGGAGGAGGGTGAGTTTTGAGTAAGCCAATCTTGCAGTTAATCGATATTAGCAAGGATTACTATGGAAATCAAGTCTTAAAAAAGGTTAACTTAACCGTTCAACCCGGTGAAGTTCACGCCATAGTTGGTGAAAACGGTGCGGGAAAATCTACCTTGATGAACATCATATTTGGCATGCCCGTTATTCATAACACAGGAGGATTTTCAGGTCAGATTATTTTTGATGGTGAACCGGTTAATATTGATTCTCCAAAAGTAGCCATGGAAAAGGGAATAGGCATGGTTCACCAGGAATTTATGCTGCTTCCGGGGTTTACTATTACCGAAAACCTGAAGCTAAACCGTGAAATTACAAAGCACAATTTAATCAGCAAGTTTCTGGGCGATAAAATGAAAAGCCTTGATATGGAATCAATGCGAAAGGATGCCAGAAAGGCTTTAGATACTTTAGGTGTTGACATAGATGAGATGCTGCCCGTTGAAGGCCTTCCTGTAGGTCACAAGCAATTTGTAGAAATTGCGCGAGAAATAGACAAGACTAACATGAAGCTGCTGGTCTTTGACGAGCCCACGGCCGTTTTAACCGAAATAGAAGCGGACCTTTTTCTAAAAGCTGTAAAGAAGCTTTCCAATGAAGGTATAGCCATACTCTTTATTACACATAGGCTCAATGAAGTTATGCAGGTAGCTGACAATATTACTGTAATAAGAGACGGTGAAGTGGTAGGGAGACTCTCAAGAGAAGAGGCTACTGTTGAAGATATGGCCAGGCTAATGGTAGGCAGGAAAATTGATAGAGTGGAGAAATCAAAAAAAGTTAATAATGGGTCTCAAGAAAATATCTTGGAAATAAGAAATCTCAAAGTGGACATGCCTGGAGAGGTAGTCAAAAATGTAAATCTTGATGTGAAAAAAGGTGAAATTTTAGGAATCGGAGGCTTAGCAGGTCACGGTAAAATAGGCATTGCCAACGGAATAATGGGGCTTTATCCTGCTTCGGGGCAGGTTGTTTTCAAAGGAAGCAAGATAAAGTTAAACAATCCCAATGATGCCCTTTCAAGAGGAATGGCTTTTGTTTCTGAAGACCGAAGGGGTGTCGGTTTGCTTCTCGACGAAAGCATAGAAAAAAATATTGCTATAACAGCTATACAGGTCCAAGGTAAATTTTTAACAAAAATCTTAGGTATTAATTTTGTTCTCAACACAAAAATCAGAGAACATGCAAACAAAACCATAAAAGAATTAGATATAAGGTGTACCGGACCCGAGCAGCCAGTCCGTAGGCTCAGCGGCGGCAATCAGCAAAAAGTGTGCATAGCTCGAGCTATTACTCTAGAGCCTGATTTGCTTTTTGTTTCTGAGCCCACTCGAGGAATTGATGTAGGTGCAAAAAAAATAGTTCTGGACCTTTTGCTAAAACTAAATCAGGAAATGGGCATGACAATTGTAATCACATCCAGTGAATTGGCCGAGTTGCGCTCTATTTGTGATAGAATTGCTATTATATATGATGGAAAACTTGAAGGTATTTTACCGCCTGATGCTGATGATACAGATTTTGGATTGATGATGGCTGGTGGGTACTCTGATATGGCAAAGGAGGTTTCCTGATGAGCCAGAAAATAAAAAAGTTTTTAGATAAGTTTGGTTATACCAGAATAATTATTATACTATTTCTGATTATGCTTTTTATAGCAGCTTTTGCATTAGAACTTCAAACAGATAGCCTTATTTCCGGAATATTAAATAGAGCGGGCATGAATATGATCTTGACTCTTGCAATGGTTCCCTCAATACAATCAGGAACAGGCCTAAATTTTGGACTATCAGTTGGTATACTGTGTGGCGTGCTGGGTGCCGTGCTTAGTATTGCTATGGATTTAACAGGTTGGCAGGCGTTTTTAATAGCTAATGGCTTAGGTATTGTATTTGCCATTATTGCTGGATATATATATGGCCTTTTGCTAAACCGGGTTAAAACCCAAGAGATGCTAATCGGCACATATGCAGGATTTTCAGTAGTGTCCGGAATGTGCATGTTCTGGATTTTAGCCCCCTTTAAAAGCCCGAAAATGATATGGCCATATGGAGGTAGAGGCCTTAGAGTTACCGTTTCTCTTGAAGATACTTTTGATAAGATATTAAATAATTTCCTCTTGAGAGAGTATAATGGGATAGAAGTGCCCTGGGGACTGTATGCTTATATTATTCTTTTGTGCCTTGCAGTATGGCTGTTTTCTCGCAGCAAAACGGGAATTGCCATGCAGACTGCAGGAAGTAACCCCAGATTCGCAGAGTCTTGCGGGATTAATGTTGACGGCATGCGTATAATCGGCACTATTTTGTCAACGGTTCTAGGAGCAATGGGGATCTTAGTTTATGCTCAGAGCTACGGATTTTTGCAACTATATAATGCTCCTCTTTACATGGCTTTTCCAGCTGTAGCTGCTATCCTCATAGGTGGAGCGAGTGTGCACAAGGCGTCTATAGCCCATGTTATAATAGGGACATTTCTGTTTCAAGCACTACTTGTAGTAGCATTACCTGTAACTAATGCAGTGCTTCCGGAGGGAAATCTTTCAGAAGTAGTGAGAATTATAATAAGCAACGGGATAATAGTATACGCTCTAACCAGGATAGGTGGAGGTGAATAAATTTTGATGGGAAAACAATCTTCATGGAATATCAAAAAGACTGTCAGTACAAATATAGTCCCGGTTGTATTTACAGTGTTGTGTTTAGTGGGAGCTATTATAGCTGAAGCAAGTCCATTCTTTCTTTTAAGCTCAGTAATTACTAGGCTCGCACGTAATTTGCTTCTTGTGTTTTCGTTAATAATACCAGTTGTTACGGGCCTTGGTTTAAATTTTGGAATAGTTTTAGGAGCCATGGCTGCTCAAATCGCTTTGATAGCAGTAGTTCATTGGAATATTACTGGCCTTGGCGGTTTTACTGTTGCAGCTCTTTTATCTGTTCCTATATCAATATTGTTTGGGTGGCTTACGGGAAAAGTTCTAAATAAGGCTAAAGGCAATGAAATGATCACCAGTATGATGCTAGGCTTTTTTGCAAATGGCCTTTATCAGTTATTATTTTTATTTATCTTGGGCGGCGTAATACCTATGAAAAATGATACAATAATGCTTCCTTCTGGCATAGGTATTAAAAATACTGTTTCATTGAAAGGCTTAAAATATGCCCTGGATAATGTAATAATGATAAGTCATGATTCCTTGGCTATCCCAGTTTTTACCTTCATCATAACAGCATTGCTAGCCCTTGCTATAAGATTTTTGCTGCAGACAAAACTGGGCCAGGAACTAAGATGCGTAGGTCAAGATATGAATATTGCTGCAACTTCAGGAATAGATGTTGATAAGATGAGGATTATCGCTGTTATTCTGTCAACTGTGCTTGCGGCTTGGGGACAGTTAATACATCTGCAAAACATCGGCATATTGCAAACTTATGGAAGCCACGAACAGGTTGGACTTTTTGCGGTAGCTTCAATACTGATAGGTGGAGCATCAGTTACGAAAGCCACTATAGGCCAGGCAGTACTTGGGACTTTCCTGTTTCACCTGCTTTTCATCATATCCCCTATGGCAGGTCAAAAGTTGGTTGGGGAACCTCAGGTAGGCGAGTACTTTAGAGCTTTTGTGGCCTACGGTGTAATAGGTGTGTCTTTAGGGCTTCACGCATGGCAAAAACAGCAAGCTAGAAAGAACAAACTTGAAGATATATAACAAGTCACTTAAAAGGTTCAAGATGAGGTGGTTAGCCTCATCTTATTTATTGTGTTATTTATTGTGAAACAACAAATTCCAGACCCGAAAGAATCTCCCATTGCGTTGTCGGGTGGGGTTAATTTTATTTTAGAATATCCGATATAATTTCCGCCAAAATCAAAATTCCTTGGTTGGGGCTTGGGATTTTTACACCAATTACTTGTAGAAGGCTTAGTGTAAAGCCGATAACTAAGAACACCGAAACTGCAGTAAGTTCCCGCCACAATTTTTGCTCAATTAAACCTGGTATTTGCAGAAATGCTATAATTATAAAAATTAATATCACTAATATTATCATATTTGTTACCTGCCTTTTACAGGAGCAGATGAGAGACCGGTATCCCGGAGCCTTGCATCCACTTTAATCTCAACATTTATCGTTGGGAACACGTCCCGCCATTTCGTTTGAAGAGTTTTCCACTCCTTTGGGTATTTTCTGTGAACCGCATCGCCAAACCCAAAAATGTCCGCCCCCCATTCCTTTTGGGCCTTTTCTAAAACCGATTGAACTTCATTTTTTATAACCTGAGCCTTGCGCTGCTCTAATTCTTTAAACATTTTTGTATTTGTAAGATCAATATCTGGTAATTGTTCGGCAAGATTCCCTTCTTCTTTTATTTCAATTGTAATTTTAATCTGGTCATCTGATATTTCAGGGATTATCTTACTGCTTGCCCTTATGATTTCTAATGCAACGTCTTCATTTTCATCTTTAGGGGATTTGACCAGGATAATCCCGCTCACTACTTTCCCTAGAATCCAATTTAGACCTCGGGTTTCATGTTCATCTAAAAAACCCACCAGTTTGTCTTTTCTAAAAACTGAGGCGCCTGTTAATCTCATCTTTTGATTTTTATTTTGATGATCCTGTATCATTTCTATGCGACATGCGATTGGATCTGAAGTAGGGCTTGCGAGGTTTTTAAGAAACTCATTTATGTTTACTTGTACAGCCATGGAGGTAGCAGAGCTTGATTTTATCATATTTTCAATGGCTTCTGCTGGTATATTTACCTGTTCATGCTTTGCACTGATTATATCGTGAGCTTTGCCTTTTGCGATTAACAACCAGCTAGTGCGCCTAGGCTCAGGGTCCCTATTTAAAAAGTCTATTAGAGGGGTTATACCTTCCCGGGCTAATTCCTCTCCTATGACTACGATTTTATTTTGGGAAAAAAATAATTTCCGGTCTGATTGCATAGTAGCATTTCTAGCAGCATCAATGATTGTATAACCTGTAGATGTTAAAACCCAAACCCCTTTAGAACTAGCAGAACCAGCTCCGGAAGGAATGGCTCCTTGCAATTCGCTGGGTTTTATGATCTGAAAGGCAACGCTCAGCTTTCCCTCTTCTTCTGATTTATCAATGCCCATTGCTGAAATTATAGCTATAGTATCAAGTTCCCGCCGACTCCAGCAGCCGATTAAAATTGTCCCCATAATAATTATTAATATAAGGATTAAATTCTTCCTCATTTATAATCAATCCTTTTCTTGCCAATTACAGCTACAATCAGCAGCAACAAAGGCAGTGCGAAAGTAAAAAACAAGTTATACCATGTTAAAACTTTATATGATAGAAATTCATTTAGTTCAACAACGCTTTCAGCTTGTAATATAGATAGACTGACTATTACAGTTCCCATAGCCACCACTATTGGACGATAATCTTTTAATTTTAGTAATTGAGCCGCACTTAAGACTGCTAAATAATTATGTATGGCTATATCGATGCACATGCCTAGCACCCAAAATCCTATAAACAGTGCGTCAATTCTTTCTAAAAAACTCCCTATATTTATCATGCGAACTAAATGGAAAAAGGGAAAATTTAATATTTTTGCCTGTTCCAGTCCAAAAACCCCTATTGTGGTAATAGAAGTGGGGGTTAAATGAAGTGTGAGGATTAAAGAGATCAAAACTACGGTAGTTCTTATTTTTTCTGGTTCATTTATAAATGGCTTAAGCATCCACAAAAACAAACTCAGAGTTGACCTTGCAGCTATAACAAAGCCACCATAAATTACAGGAATTATTCCATCTTCCAACACAGGAGTGAGAGCATAAATATCTACGTCTTTAGCTATCATTATAAAAACCAAAAATACAGAGGCCAGGACTAGAGGAGCAACAATTTCTGCAACTCGGCAAATAGTTTCTAAGCCTTTGTAAATCGAATAGGCGGCAAATAAAGCGGTTGCGGTAATAAAAACTATAATGGGCGTTTCAGGATATGGTATAGCTTTGAGAAACTCTCCCAGCTCTCTTAAAATTACAGCTGTTCGATGCAGGAAGAACCATACATACAGTGCTCCTATAATTTTCCCCCAAGAACCTAAAATTGTTTCAACAGATTGAATCAATGATTGCCCTGGAAATCGATTTGTCAAAAAATACACCGGTAGTACTAACAATATATGTATCGGAAATGCTAGAATAGCGGAAATCCATAGATCTTGATTCCAGGGTGGAGCGTTTACATACGGTAGATATGCCATTGTAAGCATTAGACGACTTATAACAAATATTAGTATGAATTGATTATTTGATATCTTTCCTTTTTCCAGCATATCGTACCTCTCAGCATTATTTATTGTTTGTATTATTTTTCATAGGATTCGGCATTAAATCAGGTTCTTGACGCACCAAGTCATTTTGGGTGAACAGTTTCGGCCTTTTGTGCATTTTCCATAAGTGTGGGCGTAAAAACACATCTTTTAGGTCCTCAGAAACAATAGGTGCAATTGGAGCAAGATATGGTACTCCAAAGGAACGAAGGGATACCATGTGGGTTAAAAAGAACGCAGCACCAATCATAATGCCAAACAAACCCAAAAACGCAGCTAATAATACGTAGGTCAAGCGCATAATAGACACTGTATCACTTATGGAAGCAACTACATAGGAAGATATGGCAGTTAAAGATACCACAATGACCATAGGAGCACCAATGAGACCCGCAGAAACTGCCGATTCACCTATTACAAGAGCTCCTACAATACTTACCGCCTGACCAACAGGTCTTGGCAATCTGATGCCTGCTTCTTTTAAGATTTCGTATATGATGCCCATTACCATGGCTTCAACAAAAGCAGGAAATGGAGTACCTTCTCTGGCAGCAGCTATGCTGATAAGCATAGTTGGTGGTAACATTTCTTGATGATATGTGGTCAGGGCTACGTATAGTGCCGGTGCAAATACACTTACAAAATAGGCAGTAAATCTTAGCAGCCTTACAATTGAGGCATAAAAAGGCCTGGAATAATAGTCTTCGCTGGTCTGAAAAGCCTCTATAAAGAGATATGGAACTGTTAATACAAAAGGTGTGCCATCAGTTAATATAGCAACTCGACCTTCCAACATTTTAGCAGCTACAATGTCGGGTTTTTCGCTATTGCCTACAGTTGGCAAAAAGGACAAGGGACTATCTTCAATATATTGTTCTATGTAGCCGGATTCTAGGATGGCGTCAGCGTCTATTTTAGAGAGCCTTCTTTTAACTTCTTCAACGATTTTCTCATCGGCAATGCCTTTTATATAAGCAATTACTACATCAGTTTGTGTCTGCTTGCCAATTTTCATTTTTTCAAATTTTAAATTTGGATTTTTAATTTTTCTCCGCAGGAGTGATGTTGATGTCCGCAGTGTTTCAGTAAAACCCTCTCGGGGTCCCCTTACTACAACTTCAGTGTCAGGCGGGGTAACGTTTCGTGTTTCCCAACCCCGCAAATTGACAATAAGGGCTGTGGCAAAGCCCTCTAAGAAAAGTGCAGTATCACCAGATAAAACATGTTCCACAACTTCTTGAAAATCATTTACTTCGCTTACTTCGGTAAGGGTCAGGATTCGCTGATGAATTATATTTAATGTATTTTTTTGGTTTAACTCATCGTCTACCTCTGATATATGCATATCAATCATCAGAGACTTCATTAAATTCATTTGCACAAACTCTTCATTAACAAGACCGTCTACATAAACTATAAAGGCTTTTATGCGCGTATGAGAGCCTATTTCAAACTGACGGAAGACGATATCACTTGCATTTGAAAAAACCTCTTTTATTTTTGTGAGGTTTTCCTGAAGATTAGAAGACAAGGGGTTTGGAGTTTTTTCTGAAGTTTTATGCTCTAGCTTTTGTTTTAATTTAGATGAAATAAAATGCCTGTGTAACTTTTTAAACCACTTGAGCATATTTATCCCAGTCCTGAAGATTAATTATTTAGTTGTAGTATGTTGCCGGTGTCGTAATTATATACAAAGTTGTCAAGAAATTCTTATACATGATATAATTTACAATATCATTCGGAAGGCGGGGGTTTTATGCTGTACATAAATAACAAGTCCAATGACCCTTATTTTAACATGGCCCTTGATGAGTATGTAGTAAAACACCTAAATCCATCTAATGACTATTTTTACTTTTATCAGAATAGACCTTCAGTAATTATTGGGAGGAACCAAAACGCCATAGAAGAGGTAAATCTAGAATATGTCAAAAATAACGATATAATCGTAGTTAGGAGAATGTCAGGCGGCGGAGCCGTATATCACGATATGGGTAACATTAATTTTTCTTTTGTTGTAGACTATCGAAAAGAGGATTTTAACAGCATAGAAAGGTTTGCCAAGGCAATAGTTAAGGCACTTGGCAAATTAGGGATAAATGCTGAGTTTTCCGGGAGAAATGACATAACAATAGACGGGAAAAAATTTTCCGGCAATGCCCAATATGTGACAAAAAATCGTATTCTGCATCATGGCACGTTGCTTTTTGATTCTGATTTGTCAGTGCTGTCAAAGGCACTAAATGTTAAGCCGGAAAAAATCAAGTCGAAGGGCATAAAATCCGTAAAAAGCAGAGTTACAAATATAAAAGATTATCTACCAGATAAAAATGTTACAGTATCTCAATTTAAGGAAATGCTGCTTAAGTTTGTGTTTGAGGTAGAAGGAAAGGAGTTTCAGGAGTATTCTCTTACACCTAAAGATATAGAGCAAATTATGGACCTCAGAAATAAAAAATATTCAACATGGGAATGGAATGTGGGCAGCTCACCTGAATTTGATTTAATTCGCTCAGCACGCTTTAATGGGGGAGAAGTTCAAGTTCATATGAATGTCAAGGACGGAATCATAAGTGACATAAAATTTTATGGAGATTTTATGAGCATTCGCGATGTATCAGAAGTGGAGGAAAAACTTCGGGGGCAAAGATTTAAGCAGGAGGATATCAAAGATGTCCTTTCTAAAATAGATGTAAAAGAATATTTTGGGTTTATCAGTTTGGAAGAGATTCTATCACTTTTTTAATATAAGCGTATATGATACTTCCAAGTAGAAGGTCTAATCGAAATTAGATTATCTACTGGAGGTATTTTTTTATTATAGCCTACAATCTTTTTTATATTTAAAAAACTGTTTGCGAATAGCAGGATACTTTTCGAAAAAATTATTTAGTAAATCGATATTGCTCACTGTATCTACAGTTAGATGGTGTTCAATCATCTCGGTTTGGCGCAGGATATTATCTTTAACTCCTATGTTTTTTAAAAATGTTTCAACAATTTGGTGCCTTTTTAACAAATAATCCCCAATTCTCTTGCCTTCTTCGGTGAGCTGAATGATGCCGTATTTTTCATAGACCAAAAGGCCCATTTCTGTAAGTTTTTGAACAGTCTTTGTGGCTGAGGATGCCTGGACGTTTAGTTGCTGCGCTAGATTTGTAATTCTAATATATCCTTGTTTTTTACATGTCCTGTAGATCATTTCAAGATAATCTTCCATACTGGGAGAAAGCCGAAACTTTTCCTGTCTGAGCAATTCATATCCTCTGTAAGTATGAAATTCGATATTGTCTTCTCTTTTATTTTTCAATTGCTAAACCCCCAGAGCTTTAGGTAACACCAATTTAATTAAAAACATATATTATTGTTAGCAATGCAAATGTTTCCCTAATCTAACTTATTTGTAGGGGACGTAAAATATGCACTATGCCATAAAAATAAAGGGGGTTTATGAAAAGTGGAAAGAGAAGTGGTTTCATTATATAAATTGCCAATTGGAAAATCCGGAAGAGTCAAAATGCTTACTGCAAATGGCAATATACGGCGGCGTCTAATGGATCTGGGCCTTGTTGAAAATACAGTAGTTGAAGCCTTAAGAAAAAGCCCTTCGGGAGACCCTACCGCTTATCAATTCCGCGGCACAGTCATAGCGCTGCGCTCTGAAGAAGCTTCCAACATATTTGTCCATGTATGCTAAACAAGGAGGTAAGTTAAATGGGTCTTACTGCTCAATCAACGTGGCTGGGGGCTTTAAAGAATGAGATTGCTTTTGAAAAGTTTGGCACTGATAGCATAATAGTTGCCCTTGTGGGCAACCCAAATACTGGAAAAAGCACGGTTTTTAATAGCTTAACGGGTCTAAAACAGCATACAGGCAACTGGCCCGGCAAAACCGTAACCTGTGCTGAAGGGTTTTATGAACATAAAGGTGAAGAAATTTCTCTGGTTGATCTGCCCGGGACTTATTCCTTACTGCCCAATTCTGTGGAAGAGGAAGTTGCCAGGGATTTTATCTGCTTTGCAAAACCCCAGTGTTGTGTAGTAGTTACTGATGCCACATGCCTTGAAAGAAATTTAAATCTCGTGCTTCAGGTCCTTGAGATAACCGATAGAGCAGTAGTATGTGTAAATCTCATTGATGAAGCGAAAAGGAAAAAAATCCATATTGACCTTAAAAAACTTTCACATATATTAGGGGTGCCGGTTGTAGGCACAAATGCCAGAGAACAGGAGGGGCTGGATCGTTTAAAAGATGAGATTAATAACATTAGCTTAGGCAAAATTAAGGCATCCCCTCTTAAAGTGAAGTATGATGAAACAATTGAAAGGGCAATAAAGGTCATTGAGGAAAGCCTTTATCCCTTATTAAAAGGCGAGCTTGACAGCAGATGGGCAGCACTTCGATTAATTGAAGAAGATAAAAGAATAATAGATATGGTAAATAATGCTGATAACCTTTTGAGCAAGGAACTATTAAAGGCAGCCCTAAAAGAGGCAAAAGGCATACTCGAAACAAGATACGCCTGTACTGATGAAATTAGAGATGCTATAGCAACAGCTATAGTGCTTAAGGCGGAAGAAATCAGTCGTGCTACAGTTAGATTTGAAAACACACATTACAATGAGCTTGACCGAAAAATTGATGACATCTTAACGTCAAAACTTTTTGGAATACCCATAATGCTGGCACTTTTAGGCTTTGTTTTCTGGCTCACCATATCAGGGGCAAATTATCTATCTGAAATCCTGGCGGAAAGTTTTTTTTATGTAGAAGACTTTTTAACTGATTTATTCCTTTATTTTGGCGTTCCCGAGTGGATATACGGGGCCGTGGTGTTGGGAGTTTATAGGACGGTGGCTTGGGTAGTATCGGTTATGTTGCCTCCTATGGCGATTTTTTTTCCTTTGTTTACGCTACTTGAGGATTTGGGATATCTGCCACGAGTGGCATTTAACTTGGATAATTTTTTCAAGAAGGCGCATACCCATGGAAAACAAGCTCTTACTATGTGCATGGGATTTGGTTGCAATGCAGCAGGGGTTGTGTCTTGTAGAATAATTGACTCTCCCAGGGAGAGGCTTATTGCAACGATAACAAATAATTTTGTGCCGTGTAACGGCAGATTTCCTACTTTAATCGCTCTATCCACTTTATTTATCGCTGGCTCTTTCGGTGCTTTTCAAACAGTAATAGCGACCATTGCCGTGATGGTGGCTATAGTATTTGCCGTATTAATAACCCTAATGGTATCAAAAATTCTGTCTCAAACAATACTAAAAGGCTTGCCATCTACCTTTACATTGGAACTGCCGCCTTATCGCAAACCCCAATTTGGCAGAATCTTGGTGAGATCCCTTTTAGATAGGACCATATTTGTGCTGGCTCGTGCTGCATTAGTTGCAGCTCCGGCAGGCCTAATAATATGGCTGATGACAAATACTTATATAGACAATATAAGCATACTTGGCTGGTGTGCAAAATTTTTTGAGCCCTTTGGTCGGATTATGGGATTAGATGGATATATTCTCTTGGCGTTCTTTTTGGGACTTCCTGCAAATGAAATTGTCATACCGATCATCATCATGAGCTATACGGCATCAAATTCTCTGATGGAATTGGAAACCCTTGCGTCTTTAAGACAGCTTTTATTGGCAAATGGCTGGACCTGGGTTACAGCAGTATGCACCATGATTTTTTCCTTAAACCATTTTCCATGTGGCACAACTTTGCTTACCATTTATAAAGAAACCCAAAGCATTAAGTGGACAGTAGCTTCATTCTTAATACCTACTGTAACTGGAATACTACTTTGCATTGTTTTTCGACTATTAGTGTCTTTGTTGGGCATTTAAACTGGCAAGTTTTGCAACAATATTTTATAGTGGGATTTGAATAAAATGTATTTGCATTACTTGGAATTTGTGATAAAATATACAAAGAAAAATATTTGAGGAGGTAATTTTCCTTGAAAGTGTTTGTTGATCAGGATCTTTGCATTAGCTGTGGCCTTTGCATCGACACCTGCCCATCAGTTTTCGATTGGAATGACGATGGAAAGGCACACGCAATAGTCGATGAAGTGCCAGCAGATGCAGAAGACGATGCAAGAGAAGCTTTAGAAAGCTGCCCATCAGAGGCAATAAAAGAAGAATAGCATATTAGAAAAAAAGGGAATCTCATATAATTATGAATGAGATTCCCTTTTTCTATATAAAATAAAGAAGGAATTTCAAGGATTATGTAGAACTAATATATATAATGAAACACAATATCATAATATGAAACAGGGAGGTTTCCTCATGAAAAAACTTGATGTTATGAAACGCATTATTGATTGCGGTATTGTAGCAGTAGTAAGGGCCGAATCGGCAGAGCAAGCCTTGAAGATCGCCGAGGCAGTTAAAGCCGGCGGAGTAGAATCGATTGAAATTACCATGACAGTACCTGGAGCAATTGATGTTATCAAGGAACTTGCCAAGGCATACCCCAATGGTGAGATTTTGATCGGAGGAGGCACAGTTCTGGATCCTGAAACTGCTAGAGCAGCAATGCTTGCGGGTGCTGAGTTCATAGTAAGCCCCCATTTTAACCCAGACGTAGTAAAACTCTGCAACAGATACCAAAAAGTAAGCATGGCCGGTGCAATGTCCATAAAGGAAGTTGTAGAGGTTATGGAATCAGGAGCAACATTTGTGAAATTCTTCCCGGGCAGCGCATTTGGTCCATCTATGATCAAAGCTATAATGGGACCACTACCATATGCGCCTATTGTGCCTACAGGTGGAGTAAGCCTTGATAACGTTGCTGAATGGATTAAAGCCGGTTGCCAGGCAGTTGGTGTTGGCGGCGAGTTGACGAAGGGTGCCAAGAAAGGCGATTACAAAGAGGTTGAAGAAACGGCCAGGAAGTTTGTAGAGGCTATTAAAGCAGCAAGGAATAAGGCTTAACTTTGTTTAGAAAACATAAGGTAATTTATACACTGGGTCAATTTTAATAATGAAGGAAGGTGTTTCATGTGGCCAACAAAGTTGTTACTTTTGGCGAAATAATGCTTAGGCTGACCCCTCCAAATTACTTAAGGTTTGTCCAAGCTGATTCTTTTGATGTTACATATGGAGGCGGCGAGGCCAATGTGGCAGTATCCCTTGCCAACTACGGTGAAGATGCCTATTTCGTGACAAAGGTTCCCGATAATCCAATAGGCCAGTCAGCTATCAATCACCTGCGCAGATATGGCGTAAACACCAATTATATAGTAAAAGGCGGTGAACGCCTGGGCATTTACTTTAACGAGATAGGTGCTTCACAGCGGCCTTCACTGGTAGTGTACGACCGCAGCCATTCTTCAATTTCCGAAGCAAAAGTAGAAGATTTCAACTGGGAAAAAATATTAGAAGGAGCTAAATGGTTCCATTTTACCGGAATTACTCCAGCTTTAGGTGATAATGTAGCGGCTTGCTGCCTGGAAGCTGTAAAAGCTGCCAAGAAACTAGGGGTAACTGTAAGCTGCGACTTAAATTACCGCAAAAAACTTTGGTCTAGGGAAAAGGCCCGTTCCGTTATGACGGAGCTTGTGCAATATGTGGACATTGTCATTGCCAATGAAGAAGATGCTGCTGATGTATTTGGCATAAAGGCTGCAGAATCTGATGTTACCAAAGGCCAGTTAAGTGAAGAAGGCTATAAAGACGTTGCCAAGCAGCTCATGGATAAATTCTCATTAAAAGGCGTAGCTATAACCCTTCGTGAAAGCTACTCAGCGTCAGATAACGGCTGGTCTGCCATGTACTATGACGGAAATGAATTTTACTTCTCCAGGAAGTATAAGGTGCATATAGTAGACAGAGTCGGCGGCGGCGACTCTTTTGGTGGCGGCTTAATTTACGCACTATTAAATGGATATTCACCTAAAGATGCACTGGAATTTGCTGTTGCAGCCTCTTGCCTAAAGCATACTATAGTCGGCGACTTTAATCATGTGACAGTAAAGGAAGTCGAAAATCTAGCCAAGGGAGATGCCTCAGGAAGAGTACAGCGGTAATATTCAGATGCACGTAAAAACATGCCTTTACCCATGAAGGCATGTTTTTTTATTTTTAAAAAAACTTTTTTTCACAAGTTCAGCAGGATTTTTTGCTTTGATGTCGAAGTAATATAAATACAAACGTTTTTACAAGTCGTGGTTTTAATATAAAACCCATTAAAACCTTGATGCATCGAGGATTAAGCCATTTTTTATCTGCGTCAAAACAAAAAAATAAACAATAAGAAATATATATTATAGAAACGTTTGCATTATTAAACCTAATAATGCCGATTGCATTTTGGCTTCTACATGGTGGGAAGGAAGAATTCAATGGTAACTATAAAAGATGTAGCAAAGAAGGCTGGAGTTTCTCCAAGCACCGTTTCCAGAGCTCTAAGTGGAAATGCTTCTGTAAAAGAATCTACCAAACAAAAAATACTAGAAGCTGTTAAGTTATTAAATTACAGACCTAATTTCCTTGCTCAAGGGTTAAAAGAAGGTAAAACCAAGACAATAGGTCTGATTATTCCAAACATACGAAATCCTATATATCCAGCTTTAGCAAGAGGGGTAGAAGATACTGCAAAAAAGTTTGGTTATAGCGTAGTTTTGTGCAATACTGATGAAGATGTAAAAGCAGAAAAAGAGTACATTCAAAAACTAAGAAAAAGATGGGTAGATGGTCTACTGATTGCTCCAGCAGCCAAAGAAACTGAACATATAGTTGAGTTGCAAAAAGAAGGCTTTCCAATGGTAATCATCGTAAGAAATGTGGATTTTTTAGCCAATGCAGTCATTATTGATAACTTTAGAGCAGCCTATGATGCCGTTTCCTTCCTAATTAAGACAGGTCACCAGCGGATTGCAATTATCAAAGGTAATCAGCAGCTGGCTTTATACAGAGAACGGTTTAGAGGATATAAACAAGCTTTACTTGATGCTGGTCTTCCTGTCCATGAAGAGCTTATAACAGGTGATGAATCCGACAGCGTTCAGTGGAGTTTAGACGGTTATAATGCCGTATACAGCCTGTTTGCTCAGAATATAAAGTTTGATGCAGTTTTTGCGACTACTGACCTTAGGGCTATTGGTGCCATCAGAGCTATAAAAGACCACGGCTATAAAGTTCCTGAAGACATTTCAGTTATAGGATTTGACAATCTTGAATTCAGTTCTCTTATTGATCCGCCTTTATCTACTGTGTCACAGCCCTTATACGATATAGGTGTGAGAGCGGTAAATAAATTACTTGCTCTGATTAATACTGAGACAATGCAAGAACCCACAGTAGAAATAATGTCATCAGAGTTAATTATTCGCAGATCTACTAGATAGTACTTTTTTTTACAATAAACTGCAAACGTTTGCAAAATTTAAGTTGTAGTGTTTTTTTATGGTTATTAATCACGAAAAAAGTGATTAATAATAAAAAAATTTATAGGGGGAAAAAGTATGAAAAAGTTTTTAGCAATTTTTTTGGCAGTGCTGATGATTGTCGGTATGACTGCTTGTGGTTCTTCACAACCTGAAGCAGAAAGCCCTTCAGAAACTCCGCAGCAAGAAGAGACTGCACCTGAGGGTGATATTGTCATAGGTGTTCTACAGGATATCACAGGTGTAACATCCACCCTTGGCAAGATGGTGCAGGAAGGTGCTCAATGGGCAGCAGATGAAATCAATGCTGCTGGCGGCATAAATGGACGCAAAGTAAAACTAGTCACATATGATACAAAAGCTGATGTTCAGGAAGCAATTAATGCATATAACCGCATGACCACTACAGACAAGGTATCAGCTATAATCGGTCCTCCTGTTGCAAACATAACTATAGCAATAGCACCCATATCCGAGCAGTATAATGTACCTGTTCTTCACTTTGCCATCGATGACAGAGCCACAATAAAAGATGATGGCACACCGTATAAGAATATGTTCCTATTCCAGCCCTCAGCGAAACAGCAGGGTGCTATAATGGGGAAATTTGCAGTAGAGGAACAAGGGTTGAAAAAATTTGGTATTATTTACAACCAATCAAATGCATACTCTGTATCGCTGCTGGAACCATTTAAAAATACAGTTGAGAGTTTAGGTGCTAAAGTTGTTGCTGAAGTTCCATACCAGCCAAATGACAAAGACTTTAAAACAATGCTCAACAAATTAGTATCCGCAGGTGCTGAGGCAATTTATGCTCCAAACTATACACAAGAGCTTATATTGATTGTTCAGCAGGCAAGAGCAATCGGATTTGACGGAAGACTTATCTGCGGTTTGGACGCATGTCCTCCTTTCCCAACACTGTGCGGTCCTGAGGCAGATGGAGTAATTTACATCAACAACATTACGGAAACAGAACCTCAGATTCAAGGTATAATTGAAGCTTATAAACAAAAAACAGGAAATGATGCCACAAACAAATTCTTCTTGGGATATGATGTTATGAAGATTCTCGCCAAAATAATAGAAGAAGTGGGCGATGACCCAGTTGCAATTCGAGATGCTATAGAAAATCTCTCTGGTTTCCAAGGCCTAACTGGTAATATAACTATCGACCCCAATACTCATCAGACAAAAGGCCTCGAAATGGTTATGCATGAAATTCAAAATCAGGCACCTGTAATGCTTAAGCGTTATTCAGCAGAACAATAAGGTAGCATTAACCAGAAATATCAATATCCCCCCTGCCTGGCAGGGGGGTATTGATAGTATTAGGAGGTAAATAATGTCAATACAAATCATAATCAATGGATTGGCTGTAGGCTCAGTTTATGCTTTAATTGCTACAGGTTTCTCGCTAATTTTTAACATCCTGAAGTTTTCAAATTTTTCTCATGGTGCACTTATGACACTTAGTGCTTTTATTGGTTACTTTTTTGCGGTAAAAACAGGTAGTTCTTTAATTCCGGTAATTATTGTTTCGATGCTTGCGGGCGGTTTGGTTGCCTATATTGGAGAATTTGTAGCTTTTAGAAAAATAACTCTGCGCAGCACATCTCCTGTTTATTACTTTGTGTCATCAATTACCCTTGGCACATTATATGAAGGAATAGTAACAATTTGGGTAGGACCAAACTTTTACAACTATCCGCGGTTTTTTCAAAGCATGGTAGTTAATATAGGCGGTTTTGTCATATCTAAACCGGATTTGATCATGTTTATTTCGTCCTGCTTGGCCCTTGCACTGTTGGTAATATTTATTCAGAAAACAAGGCTTGGTCGTGCTCTTCGTTCGGTTTCATTTGATCGGGACACAGCAGGCCTTATGGGAATAAATGTTTTTGGCATTATTCAACTTGCTTTTTTCATATCAGGTGCACTGGCTGGCCTTTCAGGTGTATTTTTAGGAATCAACTACACTTTGTACCCTCAGCTTGGCAATTTGGTTGTAAAAGGATTTATTGCTTCAGTTATAGGGGGCTTGGGTAGTATTTTTGGTGCAGTTGTGGGTGCTATTTTACTGGGATTGACCGAAACACTGCTCATTAATTTTGTAGGTTCTGGGTATGCACCGGTTTTTTCATTTTTAATCATGTTGGCTTTTCTGCTGATAAGGCCACAGGGTATCGCAGGCTCGAACGTTCAGGAGAAGGCTTAGGGGAGGTTAGCATATGCAGTTTTATATTTCAATACTAACGTTTACGCTTATTTCGGTTATTGCTGTAACAGGTATATATGTTCTTACGGGGCTAACGGGAATGTTTTCTCTGGGGCAAGCAGCTTTTATGGCAATCGGTGCATATGTATCCGGCTTTTTGGTAGTTAAAGCAGGAGTCCCATTTGTTCTGGCAGCTATAATAGCAGTAGTTATCAGTGTAATAGTAGGCTACATCGTTGGATTGCCTACCGTTCGCCTGCGCCGAGACTATATATCATTGGTTACGCTGGGATTTGGTGAGGCCATAACGGCACTGCTAAACCAAACTCAATCCATAACCGGTGGAGCTTTAGGTTTTTCTGGTATTCCTAAAATCACCACACTGCCATTAGCTTTAATATCTGCAATCGTTTGCATTGTCCTGGTAAGCTATCTTAAAAATTCGAAATACGGCAGGCAGTGCATTGCTGCAAGGAGTGACGAACTCGCGGCAAAAGCCATGGGAATAAATGTCCCCAGAATCAAGATGACTGCTTTCCTTATTGCTGTAGCAGTAACATCTTATGCTGGTGTGCTTTACGCGTTTTTTACAACCTATGTTGATCCCGGTATCTTCGGCTGGAAGAAGAGCGCAGAATGGGTTATCATGGTATTTTTTGGAGGCGTAAACAGCTTAACAGGTTCCATCTTTGGCACCATTATCTTAACAGCTTTGCCGGAAGTATTGAGATTTGCGGCGGATTATCGCACGGTGTTTTATGCGGTATTGGTGCTTCTTATCATCAACTTTAAACCTACAGGATTGTTTGGCGAATATGAGCTTTCGGTAGGAAATTTATTGAGAAGGCTAAGCGGTAAAAAGGAGGAGAGGAGCAATGCTTGAAGTACGGAATGTAAGCAAGAGTTTCGGCGGAGTCAAGGCAATACAGGACGTCTCCCTTACTGCAAAAAAAGGTGATATTATCGGCATTATCGGTCCTAACGGTGCCGGGAAAACTACATTGTTTAACGTAATATCAGGGATATATACGGCAGATAAAGGTTCGGTCATTCTTGACGGTAAAGATATTACAAAAATGGAGCAGTATATGATTACTCGTGAAGGCATAGGCCGCACATTTCAGAATATCCGTCTTTTTAGGGGTTTAACCGTTTTGGAAAATGTTATGTGCGCTTTTGACCCATTGTCCAGATATTCAATCATAGATGGACTCTTGCCCACTCCAAGACGCTTAGCTGAAGAAAAGCGCGGCAGAGAAATTTGTGAGCATTATCTTGAAGTTGTAGGAATGCTGAAGTATAAAAATGAGCGACCGGAAAATCTTCCGTATGGTCTACAGCGGAAGCTTGAAATCGCACGAGCGCTAACATGTCAGCCAAAAGTGCTTTTGCTGGATGAACCGGCCGCAGGTTTAAATCCTACCGAAGTGATGGAGCTTACTGAACTAATCAGCAGATTATGTGAAGAAATCGGCTTTGCTATTCTTTTAATCGAGCACCGCCTTGAACTTGTAATGGGTATTTCTCATAAAATTCACGTGCTGAATTTCGGCAAACCAATTGCAGAAGGGACACCTGAGGAGATAAAAGAGAATCCGGATGTAATAAAAGCTTACCTGGGAGAGGAGGAAGCTAAATGCTGAAAGTCACAAATTTAAGTGCTGCATATGGACACATTCAGGCATTGAAAGATGTTTCAATTGAAGCTGAAAAGGGGCAGATTGTCAGCATTATCGGGTCTAACGGAGCAGGAAAGTCAACCCTCCTTCGGTGCATCTCAAGCCAGGTAAAGCCGACATCCGGTACTATAGAATTTTTAGGCAAACCTATTCCAGACAAACCTCATAAAGTCGTTGAAGCAGGGATAGTCCACGTTCCTGAGGGCCGTCGGACTTTTTCGGGTTTAACCGTAGAAGACAATCTATTAGTAGGGGGCTACCTTTTAAAGGGCAAGGAGCTATATGAAAATCTGGAGAAAAACTATAACCTCTTTCCAAAATTGAGAGAGCGCAAGTCACAGTATGCAGGGACACTTTCAGGTGGAGAGCAGCAAATGTTGGCAATTGCTAGAGGGCTTATGGCAAAACCGAAACTTATTCTTCTTGATGAACCGTCCCTTGGACTTGCACCTATCATCGTAAATCAGGTATTTAACCTAATTGAGCAAATCCGCGACAGCGGTGTGACCGTGCTGCTGGTTGAACAAAATGCGCGCAAGGCTCTCAGCATATGCGACAAAGCTTATGTTTTAGAAAATGGCAGAATAACCTTAAGCGGTACAGGTTGCGAGCTTTTGAATTCTGATAAAGTGAAAAAAGCCTATCTTGGCGGCTAATATATGGAGGTTAAAATATGATTCGTAAATGGAATGAGGAATCCCTTGATCATAGAAATGCACTGCTTTTTGCCATGGGAATATCCGAGGAAGATGCTAAGCGTCCCATTATCGGAATTATAAATTCATGGAATGAAATGAATCCAGGCCATTTTCCTTTTAAAGATGTTATTGAAGACATAAAAAAGGTGGTTTATGCTTCTGGAGGCCTTGCCCTTGAGCTACCTGTGTCTGGTGTGTGTGACGGAATATGTTCAAACACTCCCGGTGACCGATATACCCTCCCCGCTAGAGATATGGTTTCTGCTGAAGTGGAAACGGTGGCGGAGCTTAACATGTTAGATGGCATGATAATGCTTGGTACTTGTGATAAGGTAGTGCCGGGAATGCTTATGGGTGCACTTCGGGTAAACATTCCAACAGTGATGTTTACCGGTGGATATATGGCTCCGGGCAATTACAACGGCAAAATGATAACCCTTACACATACAAAACAAGCATATGCGGCATATGTAGCCGGAGATATAAGCAGGGAGGACTATAAAGCCATAGTAAAAAATGCATGTCCCACACCTGGCGCATGTCCATTTATGGGGACGGCAAATACCATGTGTGCAACAGCAGAAATTTTAGGTCTGTCTCCTCATGGCAATGCAAGTGTAAAAAGCCAGACGCCAGAGTGGCGGCAAATGGCTGTGGAAGCGGCAAAGAAAATTATGGAACTTGTAAAAGAAGAAATTCGCCCTCTCGATGTGATCAAATATGAAAACTTTGAAAATGTAGTCAGATATATGATGGCGACAGGTGGTTCTACTAATTCTATCTTGCACATACCTGCAATTGCCAGGCAAGCAGGATTCGATATAACACCTGAGCTTTTTGATAGGATAAGCCGGGAAGTTCCGGTAATAAGTACCATTTACCCAAACCATCCTTCCTATACAATGGCGGAGTTTTCCGAAGCAGGAGGCCTTGGCGCAGTGTTAGGTGAGCTTGCCAAGGCAGGTTTGATCCATACCAATGCCAAAGGCATGTTTGGTACAATTGCTGATAAAATTTCCCTGTCACAGAACCGAAACCAGGATGTAATTCGATCGGTATCAAACCCAATTTATGAACAGGGAGGCCTTGCAGTACTTTCTGGCAATATTGCTACAGACAGCGCTATTGTGAAATTTTCAGCCGTAGACAAATCAGCATGGCAATTTACAGGTCCTGCAAAGGTATATGACTCTCAGGATGAAGCATGGAATGCCATACTGCGAGATGAAATAGTCCCGGGAGATGTGGTGGTTATCCGCTATGAAGGGCCAAAAGGGTCGCCCGGTATGCCTCATATGGAAACGTTTATGGCAGCGGTTCTGGGTAAAGGGCTTGGAACTAAAATTGCTCTCGTATCAGACGGAAGATTTTCAGGTGCTACAGGCGGTTTAGCTATAGGACACGTTTCGCCTGAAGCTTATGAAGGCGGAAACATCGCGTTTATTCAAAATGGAGATATTATTCATATTGACATAGAAAAGCGCATTTTAATGGTAGACATTACCGAGGAGGAATTTAAAGAACGGAAGAAAGGTTGGAAACCTGTAGAAAAGCCGGCTACAGGTTGGCTGAAACTTTACAGGAAGAATACTACTTCAGCACACCGAGGTGCAACAGTCTTTTGGGATTAACTTATAAGAAAATTAAAGGAGTTGTTTTATAATGGCGACTTTTGAGCGATTCAACTTTAAAACCATAGATGAGATAAGAGATAAGGTAAAAAAGCTAGGTGTAAATATAAGTTTTGCAGATGATCTTTCCCCACTTGCAAAACCTGTTAAAATCGGAAACGTTGTAAGTCCTAATTCTATAGCAGTTTTGCCTATGGAAGGCTGCGATAGTGAACGTGATGGCAGCCCATCGGAACTTGTGAGGAGACGCTACCGTCGATTTGCTGCAGGTGGAGCAGGTCTTTTGTGGTTTGAGGCTTGTGCAGTGGTGCATGAAGGAAGAGCAAACCCACTTCAGATGTATCTGACAGAAAAAAATGTTGGGGCCTTTGAAAAGTTGCTCAAGGAAGTAGATGAAGAAGCAAAAAAACATAACGGCAGTGACCACAGGCCTGTAAAAGTCCTTCAGCTCACACATTCAGGCAGGTATTCAAGACCAGATGATAAACCTGCGCCAATTATAGCACAGCACGATCCGATGCTTGATCCGAGAGTGGGAATTTCACCTGATGACCCGGTTGTTACAGATGAATATTTAGATGCCCTAATTGAAAAATACGTAAAGTCTGCTAAGCTCGCACGAGAAGCAGGCTTCGACGGTGTAGATATTAAGGCATGCCATAGGTACTTGGTATCTGAACTTCTTGCAAGTCATACGAGAGAAGGCAGATACGGCGGAAGTTTTGAGAATCGCATGCGCTTTCTTTTAGATACAATCAAGGCAGTTCGCAGCGAAGTAGGCGACGATTTTATAATTGCAAGCCGTTTTAATGTGTTTGATGCTCATCCCTACCCTTACGGATTTGGCGTTGATAAAGAAGATTTCTGGAAACCGGATTTAACTGAACCTTTGGCACTTGTAAAGTTGATGGTAGAAAATGGCGTAAACCTTCTAAGCAACTCTGCAGGCAATCCATATTATAGATTTCCACAAGTAACGAGACCTTTTGACACACCAACTATAGGCGGTGAGATTCCGGAAGAACATCCTTTAGAGAGCGTTGCACGCCTCTTTGAATTAACTCGCCAAATTCAAAAGGCTGCGGGTAATATTCCGGTAGTAGGCAATGGTTATAGCTGGCTGAGGCAATTTCTGCCAAATGCGGGCGCGGCAAATATCGCAGATGGTTCCTGTACCTTGGTTGGAATAGGTCGCCAGGCCTTTGCTTATCCTGATGCGCCAAAAGATATGCTTGAAAAAGGTGCCATGGATCCGAAAAAGTCATGCATTGCGTGTAGCAAATGCACTCAAATCATGCGGGACCACGGTCGCACAGGCTGTGTCATAAGGGACAGCGAAGTTTATCTGCCCCTTTACAATGAAGCAAGAAATAATGCTACTAAGAAATAGTATTTGGAGGCGCCTATGATTAATTTAAAAAATAGAGTTGGCAGAGTTGTAGAGCCAGGTAAAGTAGATTTTCTAGTGCGCACGGTTGAAGAACCCAAATCCAACCAAGTTGTGGTAAAAATAATATCTAGCGCTATCTGCGGAAGTGACTTGCATATTTTTAAAGGAAAGCATCCATCTGCGCCACTACCGGTGACCATCGGCCACGAGTTTGCTGGTGAAGTTGTAGCTATCGGCAGTGAGGTTTCCAGATTGAAAATAGGCGATAGGGTGACAGTTGAACCTGTCATAGTTTGTGGAAAATGCATTGCTTGCAGGACAGGCAACTACGCCCATTGTGAAAATATCAGTTTTACCTACCGCAATGGAGACGGTGCAATGGCCGATTATATAACGGTAGAAGAGCCATATGTGTACAAATTGCCTGAGCATTTATCATACAATGCAGGTGCGTTAATCGAACCTCTGTCAGTTGCTGTTCATGCAGTAAGGAGAGCCGATGTAAAGCTTGGCGAAAAGGTTTTGGTAATAGGAGCGGGCGCAATAGGCATTTTGATTGCAGCCCTTTGTAAGAGGAGTGGCGCCTCAGAAGTTGCAATTGTGGATTTTTCTCAAAAACGTCTGGATATAGCTTTGGACCTTGGAGCAACACATGCTATAAATCCATCAGAGCAGGATGTATACGATGTTGTTTCTCAAATCACAAATGGAATCGGAATGGATAAGACTTTTGAATGTGTGGGCTTTGAGGAAACTTTTAATCAAGCCATGATGACACTTAGAAAAAATGGTTTGGCTACGATTGTAGGCATCTTTGAAAATCCAAACATAACTATTCCAGCCACGCGCTTTATTACCCATGAGATTAAAGTTCAGGGCTCACAGGGTTATTGCTGGGATTTCCCCATAGCACTGGAAATGTCAAAACAAATTGACCTTGAAAAGCTAATTACACACACATTTAAATTAGAACATTTGCAGCAAGCACTTGAAACTTGTCTTGATAGGCATTCAGGTGCATTAAAGGTCATAATTCAACCATAAGACTATAGCAAAAAGGGAGTATGCATATGTCAAAAACAGCAATCGTTACCGGCGGAGGCCGAGGCATAGGTTTTGCCATAGCTTACCAATTAGGTAAGGATGGCTACAATATAGTTATTTTGGGAAGAAGTCCAGAGGAGAATTACCGGGAAAACCTTGATTTGCTTGCAAGAGAAGGTATCAACTATCTCTATGTTCAAGGTGGCGTAGATAAAGCAGAAGATCGACAAAAATGTGTTGATGAAGCCATTAAAAAGTTTCAAAGGATAGATGTCTTGGTAAATAATGCAGGTGTTGCACCAAAAGTAAGAGCTGATCTACTTGAAATGACTGAAGAGAGCTTTGACAGAGTTGTGGGAATCAATACTAAAGGCACAATGTTTATGACCCAACTCGTTGCAAGACAAATGTTAAAGCAAGAAATGGTAGGGCCTAAGAGGGGTACTATCGTAAACATATCTTCATGCTCGGCTGTTGTGTCTTCAACCAACAGGGGCGAATACTGCGTTTCTAAGGCCGGCATTTCCATGCTGACGAAACTTTATGCGGATAGACTTGCCGGTGAAGGCATATACGTATATGAGGTGAGACCCGGAGTTATCGAAACCGAAATGACTGCAGGTGTTAAAGAAAAATATGATGCGCTAATCGAGCAGGGTGTATTCCCCATAAAGCGCTGGGGAAAACCTGAAGATGTAGCAAACGTAGTTTCAGCACTGTGTTCTGATAAATTCCTGTACTCTACAGGCATCTATATAGATGTGGATGGCGGCTTCCACATACAAAGACTGTAATTAAAATCCCGTTATTTGCCGGGAAATGTAGCAAACGGGGGAATGAGGATATGATTGAATCTACGATTAAGATAAAAGATTACAATATCAGGGTGTATTCGCTCAATACTGTAGTAGTTGGCACTGGCGCAGCAGGTTTCAACGCAGCCGATAGGCTCGTTGAATATGGCCAAAAAGATATAGCCATCGTAACAGAGGGCATTAATGCTGGTACATCGAGAAACACGGGTTCCGACAAGCAAACATATTACAAACTTACGCTTTCTGGATATGAGCCTGACTCAATAAGGGAGCTTGCCAAAACTTTATTTGACGGTCAGTGCATGGACGGAGACATCGCCCTTTGCGAGGCCGCACTATCTGCTCAATGTTTTCTAAAGCTGGTAGAACTGGGAGTTCCTTTTCCCCGCAATAGATACGGTGAATATATCGGCTATAAGACTGACCATGACCCAAGGCGTCGAGCCACTTCTGCAGGCCCATACACCTCAAAATTTATGACGGAATGTTTGGAAAAGGCAATAAGAGCAAAGAATGTTAAGATTTTTGACAAGATGCAGGTAATAAAAATATTGACCAAAGATAACAGGCTTTTTGGACTGTTATGCATTGACCTAGAAAATCTTCACAACGCCGACAAAAGGTACGTTGCATTTAACTGCAAAAATGTAATATATGCAACAGGTGGACCGGCAGGCATGTATGCGGACTCGGTTTATCCCATAGGCCACTACGGTGCAACGGGGATTGCCTTTGAAGCAGGTGTCATGGGCAAAAACCTTACTGAATGGCAATACGGATTATCATCTATAAACCCGCGGTGGAATGTTTCCGGCACCTACATGCAGGTGCTGCCTAAGTTCATTTCTACTGATAAAAATGGAAATGATGAACGGGAATTTCTGTTTGATTTCTTCTCCGATAAAGGAGATATGCTTACAAAGGTATTTTTGAAGGGCTACCAGTGGCCTTTTGATGTTCGCAAAATAGATGGCGGTTCATCCATTATCGATATTTTAGTATATATTGAAACATGCATTAAGGGGCGCAGAGTATTCCTTGACTTTCGGGACAATCCAGGTGGTGAAGAAATAGACTTTTCCATTCTCGCACCTGAAGCACGGGAATACCTTGAAAGGGCTGGGGCCACCTTTGGCACACCCATTGAAAGACTTATGCACATGAACGCGCCGGCAGTAAACTTTTACAAAGACAAAGGCGTTGATCTTCATAAAGAACCCTTAGAAATTGCTCTTTGTGCTCAGCACAACAATGGAGGCCTTACAATTGACAAATGGTGGCAAACAAATATTGAAGGATTTTTTGCGGCAGGAGAAGTAAGTGGCAGCCACGGTGTGTATCGCCCAGGTGGTACCGCATTAAATTCCGGACAGGTAGGCTCTACAAGAGCAGCTCAATACATTGCTGCCAATCGCAAAGGGAATCCTGCTGACTTAGATACATTTAAAGATGCTACATTAAATGCTATAAGCGATTCTATTTCCATGGGTGATACGGCACTTGCTGATTGTGACAATGTAGATGAGATCTGGCAAAATGCCGCAAAGCGAATGAGCCGATTTGGTGCGGCAATCCGAAGTATTGAAGATATACGCAAAGTAACTGAAGAAATAAAGGGCGAACTTGAAAATTTCGCAAGTTTAGTTAAGACTTCTTCAGTAAACAACCTTCACAAGGTATATCGCCTTTATGATATTCTAATTTGCCAATACGTATATCTAATGGCAATGGTAGATTATGTGGAAAATGGTGGCAAGAGCCGCGGGTCAGCCCTTTATACGGATAAAAACGGCAAACTGCCTTATGATAGTCTACCAGATATTTTTAGATATACCCTTGATGATGGCTCAAGAGGCAATATGGTGCAGGAAGTTTTGTACAAAAACGGTATATGTGAGTTTAATTGGCGTAAGGTTCGCGATATTCCAGAAGATGATGACTTTTTTGAAAATGTTTGGAGAAGTTACAGGGAAAACGGCAACATATTCTAGTCATAAAAAATTAGAAATGGGGGATGAGGTTGCGAGCATTGCAACAAAAAACACCAATATATTCGATTGTTTTTGTATCACCTCGTTACTGGCCGAATGCAGAAGAAACACAAAAAGTCGTATCCGAAATTGCAAAAACCCTGACTGATGATTTATATAAGCAAAACCCAGAAATTGTTGTAAAAAACATAACTATTTCCAGTGAAAATGAGCTGGAAGCATTTTTAGGGCAGCATCCAGAAGGTTTTGGCCTTTTTATACCCATTAGCGGAGCAGTCCAGCCTTGGATGATAAAAGCCGCCGAAAATTTCGACGGTATAGGTATATTAGCAGCATATGAGCCAGGATTCTTAGAGGAAAAAACAGCTTACAGGTTGCTGGAAGCTAATGCTGCACCGGCTGTTGCTGATGTCTATAGTGTCATTAAACGAAAAGGTCTGCCGATTGTGCTATCAAATGAACTTGAGGAAATAGTCGTGTTGCATAAAGCTATACAGGCTGTAATGCGCATGAAAAAAACTTCCATGATTTTAGTGGGAAAAACCGAAGACTGGGTAATCAGCAGCTGTCGTTCATTTGACAGGATACGGGATAAGACCGGTATAGAATGTACAAATATTGAACTACAGGAATTATACAAGATGTATGAATCTGTGTCTAATGAGGAAGCACAACCTGTATATGAAAAGTGGCTTAAGGATTGTCAAGAAATAGTGGAGCCTGACAGTGATGATGTTATAGCAGCTTCCCGGTTAGCCGTGGCCATACAGGAGCTTGTACAAAGATATAATGCTGATGGTATTGCAATTGCCTGTTTTACCCTTTTAAAGGAATTGGGCACTACCAGCTGCCTTGCTCTAAGTATGCTAAACGACAGTGAAAACTATATAGGGGCTTGTGAAGGCGACCTGGATTCGGCAGTGACGCTTTTTATGATGAAAGCCCTTACCAATACGCCCTCATGGATGGCAAATCCCATGATTGAAAAAGATAATGTTTTGAAACTATCCCACTGTTCGGCACCTCTTATTATGGCAGGCAAATCTTGCTCATATAAACTGAGAAGTCATCATGAAAGCGGTATAGGTGTTAGTCCTCAGGTTAGCTTGCCGGAAGGGTTGGCCGTTACCATAACTCGAGTAGGAGATGATTTAAGTTCTATTAGCGTAAACACTGGTATTACAGTAGATACTATTTATACACCTACCTGCAGGACACAACTTCGAATCAGACTTGATTCCATGACAGATTTTATTGAAAATCTTTTAGGATGTCATCAGATCGTAACTTATGGTAACCATCTAAAACAAGTATCACATGTAGCAAAGCTCCTAGGTTTGAAGATATTAAACTAGGCAAAGATGATGATTTTAACACAGGGTTTAGCTGCAACATTCTTGCTTGAAATGGCTGGTTTCAGCACTTATAGATTTTAGTGAGGAGAAATGCCAATGAAGGTAAACAATATATTTGACGTAAAAGGCACTGAGTTTCCTGCCGGAAGGCTTACAAGGGTGCTTGTAGGGCCTGGAGCTCCTGCGGAAGCCAATGGGTTTGTACTAGGCCATGTAACCATATATCCCGGTGGGTCAGTGCCTTTGCACTCCCATGAACAGGAAGAAGTATATATTATCCTCAGCGGATATGGAAAAATGCACATAGATGACGAAACCGCTGATGTAAAACCAGGAGATTATGTGTATATAACTCCAAAAGCAAATCATCTCCTTGAAAACACATCAGATGAAGACATGATAATGGTATTTTGTTACGCACCTAAAAGCATAGTTGACCATTGGCAGGAAGAATTGGAAGGAAAAATAAAGTAGGGTGAAAAGCAAAGGCGAAATTTTATGCGCCTTTGCTTTTTTGTGGTATAAGCAGGTGGTAATTGAAATATTACAGATAGGGTGCTATGATAAAGAAAAGTGTTTGAGCGGATTAACATTTGGCACGGGGGATGGGCATGGAAGATTTTATATTGCAACTTGACCGTATAGAGAAAAGTTTTGGGGGTGTAAAAGTTCTTAATGGTCTAAGCCTTTCGGTAAAACAGGGGGAATTCATTACACTACTTGGGCCTTCAGGATGTGGCAAAACCACTACATTACGCATTATTGCCGGCCTTGAAAAGCCCGACAGTGGAAAGGTTTATTTGGAAGGAAAGGACGTTACAAACGAGGAACCTAACAGGCGAAATGTGAATACGGTATTTCAAAATTACGCCCTTTTTCCCCATATGACCGTTGAAGGCAATATAAGCTACAGCTTGCGTCTTAAGCGCCTTGACAGGGCAAAGATAAAAAAGGCGGTTTCTGAAGCGTTGGAGCTTGTTCAACTTGAGGGTTATGAAAAACGGATGCCAAGCGAACTTTCTGGAGGTCAGCGACAGCGAGTAGCCATAGCCCGGGCCGTTGTAAACGAACCAAAGGTTCTATTGTTGGATGAGCCTCTTGGGGCTTTAGATTTACAACTTAGGCGCCAGATGCAGACAGAACTAAAGCGTTTACAGAAACACTTGGGTATAACCTTTGTATATATAACCCATGACCAGGAAGAAGCACTTAATATGTCCGACAGAATTGCCGTCATGAGGGATGGCAAGTTTGAACAGATAGGCACGCCTCAAGAAGTTTACGACTACCCAAAGACCAGTTATGTGGCTCGTTTTGTTGGTTCTGCCAACATTATTTACGGCACAGCATATGATGTAAATGAACACACTGTTGTCTTTAAGAACGAGGATGGCATAGGTATTGTTGCGCGAAATCGGGCAAATATAGCTTATGGACAAAAGGTAACTGTAGCGGTTCGAAGCGAGCATATCAGGTTAACCCCGGCTGCTTCAGACAGCAATGCTGAAGGCTTTGTTGGAGTCGTTAAGGAAAAGAGCTTTGCCGGAGGCCTGTTACAGATAATCGTAGCTTTAGCTGATGGAAAAGAGCTTGTAGCTAGCCGTCACGGTATTGATTCTACTCTTGTCCCAGGGGATAAAGTGATTGTCACATGGGCGCCGGAAAATGCCATATTGGTGGATTTGGAGGGCGCATAATGATAAAGAGAGCATTTGAATGTTTTCGCCAACTTAACATAAACTGCGTGGCTTTCCTTGCAGTTTTGCCCCTTTTTGTGTTTACATTTATGTTCGTAATAGGGCCTTTAATATATATGCTGGTACTTAGCTTTTTACAGCGGGCGGAAGTGTGGGGAATAGTAAATAAATTTACTTTTAAAAATTACATGGATATCTTTGAACCGGTATATCTAAAAACCTTCATAGAGTCCTTTAAACTTGCAATTACTACTACCATTCTTATTATGATTATCGGATATCCTTTTGGCTACTTTATGGCCAAATTAGATGCAAAGTGGAAAAAGCGCATGATGCTGCTCATATTTATTCCTTTTTGGACCAGTTCTCTAATAAGGCTTTACGGCTGGATTATAATTTTTAGAGCCAATGGAATACTAGACAAATTGTTGATGGCACTTAATATCACTGAAGAGCCACTGAAACTTTTATACACCTATCCGGCAGTTGTCGTAGGAATGATATATGTACTCTTGCCTTTTATGATTTTTTCTGTTTATTCCAGCGCTGAAAAGCTAGACTGGAGCCTGGTGGAGGCGGCAAGAGATTTAGGTGCAAGTTCAATGCAAGCCTTTTTTACCATTTCGTTAAAATTAACCTTGCCTGGCCTTTTATCAGGCGTGGTACTGACATTTATTCCATCTATGGGTCTATTTTTTATTGCTGATATTTTAGGTGGGAATAAGGTAGTCCTTGTAGGCAACCTCATTCAGGAGCAGCTAATGAAAGCACACAATTGGCCCTTTGCGGCGGCGCTTTCCGTGGTGCTGATGATTCTTACCAGTGTTATGATTTACATCTACCGCCGCATATCCAATGTAAAGGAATTGGAGGGGCTGGTATGAAAAACAACACAAGGCTTGCGAACATTTACCTTGGTTTCATATTAGCTCTCATGTATCTCCCGATTATTATAGTTATTGTTTATTCCTTTAATAGCAGCAAAATTAGTTCTGTTTGGGGCGGATTTTCTTTTAAATGGTATAAAGAACTTCTGCGTGACAAATCAATGTTTGATGCAGTCGTAAACAGCCTTATTTTAGCTTCAACAAGCAGCATTTTGGCTGCAATAATCGGGACACTGGCTGCTGTAGGTATGCCGAAGGTAAATCTCCCTGGAAAAGGTGTCGTTGAATATTTATCTACGCTACCCATTATGATTCCGGAAATTATTCTCGGCATGGTATTTTTAACGTACTTTTCTTTGATTAGATTGCCTTTTGGTATGCTAACTTTGGTAATAGCCCATACATCCTTCTGCATACCCTATGTATATATGCTGGTAAAAGCAAGACTTGTAGGTATAGACAAGAGCCTTGCGGAGGCTGCTAAAGACCTTGGGGCCAGCGAAATAAGAGTGTTTTTCGATATTACCTTGCCGCTGATATTGCCTGCTATTTTATCAGGCATGCTGCTTTCTTTTGCTATGAGCCTTGATGATGTGGTAATTAGCATTTTTGTTACCGGCGTAAATACAAATACGCTGCCAATAAAGATATATACTCAGCTGAGAACCGGGGTAACTCCCAAAATCAATGCTCTATCTACCCTTATGTTGGGGGCTAATTTATTAATTTGCCTATTATCTGTGTGGATAGGCAAGCAAGGTTCCCATCATAAAGAATATCTAGAAATGGAGGGAAATTAGAATGAAAAAAACCTTTGTAATGGTATTAATATTTGCATTATGTGCAAGTCTCCTGGTTGGCTGCGGAGGTTCCAGCAAAGTGCAGGATAATGAAAATACCGCTTCCCAAGATACACAACTAAACTTATTTACTTGGGAGGGAATGTTCCCACAAGAGGTTTTAGATGAATTTACTGCAGAAACAGGTATTGCCATTAACTACAGCAACTTTGATTTTAATGAAACAATGCTGGCAAAATTGCAAACTGCAAAAGGCGGCGATTATGATCTAGTTATTGCCGATGACTATATTATAGAAACCGTTATTGCCGAAGGACTTGCACAAAAACTTGACAAATCAAAACTTGAAAATTATGGAAATATTAATCCCATATATCAATCTCAATTCTACGATCCTGAGAATGAATATACGGTTCCATATGGAGCAGGAATTCAGACTATAGTGTATGACCCTGATTTAGTAAATATAGATATTTCCGGTTATGCTGACCTTTGGGATAGCTCCCTTAAAAACAGTATAGGCATCATCGGCAACTATCGCGTTATAAACGGCCTTGCTTTAAAAGTCCTTGGTGAAAGTTATAATACAGAGGACATTTCAAAAATCCAAGCTGCCGGTGAAAAGCTTTTAGAGCTTGCACCAAATATTCGGCTAATAAAGGATGACAACCTACAGGATGACCTTTTAACAGGCGAAATTACAGTAGGTGTTATGTACACTTCCCAGGTGACAATGGCAAAACTCGCCAACCCCAATTTGAAGATTGTCTTCCCTTCTGAGGGAATTGGCTTTGGCATTATGGCGGGTTTCATACCTTCAAATGCACCACATCCTGATGCTGCACACAAGTTTATCGATTACATTTTGCGGCCTGAAGTATCTGCTAAATGTTTTGAGTGGTTAGGTTATTACTGTACCAACAAAGCTGCCGAGGAGTATATCAGCAAGGAATATAAAGATTTTCTTACATTGCCTACAGATTTTAGCAGTGACATGGAAATGATTCAAAGAGTGGGGGCAGAAGCAGAAGAAGCTCATGCAAAGATTTGGACAGAATTCAAATCTGCAATTGGCAAGTAAAGTATATCCAGCAAAGCAATTGAAGCTAGTTATAGTGTATTAAATATCAAATCCGCATCTTGAGGGGAAATTTAGCATAATGTTATATGAGAATATAAGGCAAGCCAAATTCATAAACAGGCCAAATAGATTCATTGCAAATATTGAAATAGATGGGAAAATCGAAGTTTGTCATGTAAAAAACACAGGTCGTTGTAAAGAGCTCCTGGTGCCAAATGCCACAGTTTTTGTACAGGAATCCGCCAGCAGCAAACGCAAGACAAAGTACGATTTAATTGCTGTATACAAGGGCGATCGGCTTGTCAATATAGATAGCCAAGTGCCAAATAAAGTATTTCATCAATGGGTTTTAGAATCTAATTTTTTTAAAGATATTACTTTAGTCAAACCTGAAGCAAAATACAAAAACTCCCGCTTCGATTATTATATAGAAACGGCAAAGAGCAAAATTTTCATAGAGGTTAAAGGTGTTACTTTGGAGGAAAATGGCGTTGCGTTATTTCCTGATGCGCCCACAGAGCGGGGAGTAAAACATATTAATGAGCTCATCAGCAGCTTAGATGAAGGTTATGAAGCGTGGATTGTTTTTATAATTCAAATGAAAGATATACTGTATTTTACACCAAATGAAAAAATGGACAAAGCTTTTAGCACAGCCCTTGAAACAGCCTATATGCGCGGAGTAAACATTATTGCTATTGACTGTTTTGTAACCCCAAATTCTATAAAAGCAGGAGATTTTGTAAAGGTAAAGATATAAACACTAAAAAAATATTTGACGAGCTTTATTGACCTGTAAAAAGTTCCTGAATATAATGTAGTAAATTACAAAAGGATGGGAGAGGGCTGTTTTGAACTATCCAAAAGCAGATATTTTTAGGCGCTTTATAGCATATTTAATCGATGCGGTTATAGCAAGTGTTCTCATTTATGTACCTATATTAGGTGGTATAGTTAGCACAGTTTACATGCTGACAAAAGATGTGATAGCCTATGAAATTACTAAAAACCCTGATTTTAAAAATAAAAGCATAGGTAAGAAACTTATGGGCCTTGAAGTTGCGAGTTTAGAAGGAAAAGACATGAACTGGGAAATTTCTATAAGAAGGAACTTACCCCTTGCCATAGGTAGTGTTTGCAGCATAGTTCCAATAATCGGTTGGATCATAGGTGCAATACTAGGGTTTATTATGTCTGTAGTTGAAATCATTCTTGTTTTAACCGACAGTAACGGTAGAAGATTTGGGGATAGGCTTGCCAGCACCCAGGTAGTATCCAGTGAATCATTGCCGAAGCGAAATGATGTTATAGATATTTAGACAAATGTGGGCTGCTTAAAAGATTTGCAGCCCTTGTATTTAATTAGGATTTATATAATTTAGAAGGGAATTTTATAGAAACTAAGTATAAATAAAAAAGAGGGAGGTTTTTGTAGTGAAAATTATTGACCTGTCTCATCCTTACAAGATGGATATGACAGTATTTCCTGGAACACCCCCTATTGAAATTAAGCAAATCGCGCAAATAGAAGAAGGCGGATATCGTATAACGGATTTTCATTCAATTGTACATGTAGGCACTCATTGTGATGCTCCTGCCCATTGCCTAAAAGGTGCTAAGACTATGGACGAGATACCTCTAGATGAATTTGTAGGGTATGCGGTAATCGTAGATGTAAACGTTGATGATGAAAAAGAAATAAAACCTGATGTTCTCAAAAACTATGAAATCAAACCTGGTGATATAGTGCTGCTGCGAACCGGTTATTCGAAATATTGGGGCATGGCAAAATACGTGGAAGATTCACCGTATTTGTCTGAAGAAATGGCACAGGCTCTTGTAGATTTAAAAATTAAAGCTATTGGCATTGATTTTATATCTCCGGACAAGGTGGAAGACAACGCAGCACCAGTGCATAAAATTTTTATGAAAAACAGCGTACATATTATAGAGAATCTAAATCGCCTTGATGAAATTGATAAACCCAGAGTATTCTTTGCAGCTGCACCGTTGCTGATCTACAAGGCTGATGGCGGTTTTACAAGAGCGTTTGCTGTGATCGAAGATTGAATATTTGCGAAAAATTTGTGCATTGGATAAATATATTTATGTTGCAGTGTAAAAAGTCGTCGACCTGGAGTAGTGCAAAAACCCCTGGAGGTCGACGACTTTTTTGTACACATGAACAATGGTTAAAACTCTGTCAATAACCAGTAAAAATGTCACTTAAAAAAGAGTAATTTTATTCTATGAAAATGTCACCTTTGACATAAAATAAAAACAACAAAACACGTTACAAATTTGTTAAATATTGTATTTAACAGCAAAAGAAAAAACGAGCATGAGAGAATAAGCCCTTGATAATATCCATCAAAAGGGGT
>ENA-OWPA01000428-OWPA01000428.1-bioreactor-metagenome-genome-assembly--contig:-NODE-428-length-58763-cov-21.790887_pt1 | contig 58763 bp, 50 predicted proteins | sample MGYA00238139_ERZ651803 | MGnify/ENA primary metagenome ERZ651803 (study PRJEB26909, sample SAMN07631231) | bioreactor metagenome | isolation source: Switchgrass digestor | place: USA: Dartmouth...
GTAAATTGAATATGGTTATAATTTCTCTTATTCAGAGTGGCGGAGAGACAAGGCTCGATGAAGTCACGGCAACCCCATTGACATGGAAGGTGCCAATCCGGAGCGAGTAATCGAACAATAAGAGGATTTGGTTATAAATTATCAAGTCCGCTTGTTGCGGGCTTGTTTCTTTAAAAGGGGAGTTATTTAACAGACTGTTTTCATTTTTGCCGTTGAAATGACTGTTTAAATGTTTGCGTAAATCATAAAACTCTTAATTAAGAGCATGTGAAAAATATTAAATAAACGGAGGAATATTATGTTAAAACTATTTACTTCTGAATCGGTAACCGAAGGACATCCCGATAAAATTTGTGACCAGATATCGGATGCCATATTGGATGAATACCTTAAGCAGGATCCGATGAGCAGGGTGGCTTGTGAAACTGCCGTAACAACCGGATTGGTCCTTGTAATGGGCGAGATCACGTCAAGGGGCTATGTTGATATTCAAAAGGTTGTAAGAAACACCGTTCGTGAAATCGGATATGACAGATCTGAGTACGGTTTTGATGCCGACACCTGTGGGGTGATTGTTTCCATTAACGAGCAGTCCAAGGATATTGCCCAGGGAGTGGACAAATCGCTGGAAGTCAGGGAAAATATTGCGGATGACTCGGAACTGTCTTCAATAGGTGCGGGTGATCAGGGTATGATGTTCGGTTATGCCACCGATGAAACCGAGGAATACATGCCCTATGCGATATCTCTGGCTCACAAGCTTACCCACAGGCTTTCCCAGGTCAGGAAGGATAAGATTTTGGATTACTTAAGACCTGACGGAAAAGCCCAGGTTACAGTTCAATACGATGATAACTTTAAGCCGGTACATCTTAATGCCGTTGTTCTTTCTGCCCAGCATGATGAAAGTGTATCTATGGACAGGCTCAGATCAGATATCAGGAAGTATGTTTTTGATGAAGTCTTGCCAAAGGAACTGGTCGACGACAGAACGAAATTTTTTATAAATCCTACGGGCAGGTTTGTCATAGGAGGGCCTCACGGAGACAGCGGGCTTACCGGAAGGAAGATTATCGTTGATACTTACGGAGGATTTGCAAGACACGGCGGCGGGGCATTTTCCGGTAAAGACCCCACAAAAGTTGACCGTTCGGCTGCATATGCCGCCCGTTATGTTGCTAAAAATATTGTCGCCGCGGGACTGGCAAAACGCTGTGAAGTTCAGCTCTCTTATGCCATAGGAGTGGCGGAGCCGACTTCGGTTATGGTGGACACTTTCGGCACTTCCAGATTGTCTGATGAAAAATTGGTCGAAATAGTAAGGAAACACTTCGATCTTCGCCCGGCAGGTATAATTAAAATGCTTGACTTAAGAAGACCAATATATAAAAAGACGGCTGCTTACGGTCATTTTGGAAGAAACGATGCGGATTTTACCTGGGAAAGAATTGACAAGGCGGAGGAACTGAAAGTTTATTTAAAATAATTTTAACTTAATAATTACTTTATAATTATAATATTTCCTTAAGATGCAGGAATGTTCCGTCTGTGATATACTAAATTCAAGAAAGCTTTTCGAAAACAGGTGAATCAATGAAACTTAAATCCAGATTGATTATTGCGTTTCTCATAATGATATCCATGCCGATGATTTTAATTTCTCTTGCGGCCGGGACCATTGTGCGTTTTCAGACGTCTTCCATAAATGCATCCTATGACGTGGAAGCCAAGACCATACAGGTTATAACGAATCCGATACAGATTTTTAACCGTATAACCAGGGGCATATATAACGAAATTAAATTATATTCCCATAATATGCCTGAAAAGTTAAGTGATCCCGATTACTACGAAGAGATGAACAATCTGTTGAAGACCAAACACTCTTTTTTGGTTGTTCGTAAGGATGAGGAATTTATATATGTGGGAGACGAAAAGAAACTGTCTGTGATAAGCGGCCTACTTCCTGAATACGGTTCCGGCAGCACGGAAGTTGACGGCGGAATTTATCTGGGAGGGAAAAATCCTTTTTTGGTCAAAGTACAGGATTTTGTATTTACGGACGGCAGCAAAGGAACAATATATGTAATAACGGATTTGAATGTGCTTATGCCGCAGATTAAGGCCGTAGCCATACAAAGCGTTATTTCCTTCATAATAATCCTGTTTCTTACCGCATCATTGCTGATTTTCTGGATTTACAGGAGCATTATAAAGCCCCTTAATGTTTTAAGAGATGCCACACATCATATTAAAGAAGGGGATCTTAATTATTCCGTAGCTTCATATTCCAATGACGAGATAGGCCAGCTTTGCGATGACTTTGAGAATATGAGGCTCAGGTTAAAAAAGCTTATTGATGACAGAATTAAATACGAAGAGGATATCAAGGAATTAATCGGTAATATATCCCATGATTTAAAAACACCGCTTACCGCAATCAAAGGTTATTCGGAAGGCTTAATAGACGGTGTGGCGGATACCAAGGAAAAACAGGAAAAATATTTGAAGACCATATATATGAAGGCAAATGACATGTCTACGCTGGTGGACGAGCTGTCCTTCTATACAAGAATAGACTGCAATACTATTCCCTATACCTTTACAAATATAAGTCTGGCCGAATATTTCGAAGATTGTGTGGAAGATTTGAAACTGGAGCTTGAAGTAAAAAATATCAAAGTTGTTTATGAAAATTTTGTGGCCCAGAATGTGAAAGTAGTGGCCGATGCGGAGCAGTTGAAGAGGGTTATCCATAACATAATAGGCAACTCGGTAAAATATATGGACAAGCCCGAAGGTGTTATTAAAATTACCATAAACGACAGCAAGGAATTTGTGCAGGTGGATATTACGGATAACGGAATGGGTATCGATGAGAAGGATTTGCCTTATATATTTGATCGGTTCTACAGGGCGGATGCTTCAAGAAATGCCGAAAAGGGAGGAACCGGTCTGGGACTTGCCATAGCGAAAAAAATTATCGAGGATCATTCCGGAAAGATTTGGGCAAACAGTAAAAAGCATAAAGGCACAACTATCAGCTTTACCTTAAAGAAAGCATTATGATAATAGGGAACCCTTATCCCGGTCAGGAGGAATAAAATGAAAAGAATATTAATTATCGAGGACGATACAGCCATAGCTGAGCTGGAAAAAGATTATCTGGAGCTTTCTGGCTTTGAAGTCGAAGTGGAAACGACGGGGGATGTCGGTGCTGAACGGGCCTTAAAGGAGGATTTTAACCTGATAATCCTGGATTTGATGCTGCCCAATCTTGACGGTTTCGAAATCTGTAAGAGAATCAGGGAGGAAAAGAATATACCCGTAATCATGGTTTCCGCCAAGAAGGAGGATATCGACAAAATCCGGGGCCTGGGTATGGGAGCCGACGATTATATTACAAAACCTTTCAGTCCCAGTGAGCTGGTAGCCAGAGTCAAAGCTCATCTTGCCAGATATGAACGGTTAATCGGATCGGGCCAGAAGGAAAACGAAGTGATTGAGATCCGCAGTTTAAAGATTGATAAAACAGCCAGGCGTGTATTTGTAAACGGCGAGGAAAAAATATTCACCACCAAGGAATTTGACCTGTTGACTTTTTTGGCCGAAAATCCCAACCGTGTATTCACCAAAGAAGAGCTGTTCAGAAAAATATGGGATATGGAATCCATAGGAGATATTGCCACCGTAACCGTTCATATAAAGAAAATCAGGGAAAAGATAGAGAACAACACTTCAAAACCGCAGTATATAGAGACAATCTGGGGAGTCGGTTACAGATTCAAGGTCTGACTGTGTGACAAATATTTCTGATTTTATATTGACATATATTTAACGAAATGTTAGAATGACTGTGCCAATCTAGAAGGGCTTCCTGACAGAAAGGCATAGGAGCCGTTAAGTATGCCTGATTTTTGGGAGAACTCCCGAAAATTAAGGGACTTACATACCATACGTGAATGATATTAATCCCTATGCCCGGGTCGGTAGTGGCCGAAGGCATAGGTTTTTTTTTCGGAGGTGAAATAATGGACAAGGATAAAAGGATTGCTCAAATAGGAATCATTGTGGAAGACATGGATTCGGTCCATAAATTGAATGAGTTTCTGCACGAATACGGTGAACATATCATAGGCAGAATGGGGATACCTTTTCGTGAAAAAAATATAAGTATCATAAGCATAGTGCTCCATGCCGAACAGGATGTTATAAGCTCCCTGGCGGGAAAGCTGGGTATGCTTAAGGGAGTCAGCGTAAAAACCATTTATTCCAAAAAATAAGAACGGAGGAATGAAAATGAAGAATTTTAAATCCGATATGATAAAACGTTTGCCTGTAATAATTTCTGTTATTGTAATCGCGGCGATGGTATTTACCGGATGCAGGAAGGATGCGAATGAAGAAACGGTACCCAATCAGAATGGTACTCAAAATGAAGCCGGGGATATTACCGGCAATAACGGCGAAAATGAAAAACAGGACGGCGCCGCGGAATCGTCAGGGGGCAACGAAGAAGCAAAAACCGGTGACAATGTTTCCGAAAACGGAGAGCCTGCGGAAAAAATCGATATAAACATAGCCGCCCTCAAAGGGCCTACAGGCATAGGGATGGTTAAGCTGATGCAGGATGCCGCAAACGGCGATGCCCTTCACAATTACAATTTTACGATTGCCGGAGAGGCCGACGAAATCAGTACCGGACTTATCAAGGGAGAAATTGATATCGCTGCCGTACCTTGTAATCTGGCGTCGGTACTGTATAACAAAACACAGGGAAAAATAAAACTGGCGGCAGTCAATACCCTGGGAGTCCTTTATATTGTCGAAACCGGCAACTCAATAGAGTCTGTGGAAGATCTTAAGGGAAAGACAATATACTCGACAGGATACGGTACAACACCTCAGTATACTCTTAATTATCTGCTTAACTCCCACGGTATCGATCCCGAAAAGGATGTCAATATAGAATACAAGACCGAGGCAACGGAAGTGGCGGCCTTATTAAGTGAATCTGATGATGCCGTAGCCATGCTTCCCCAGCCTTATGTCACAACTGTCATGATGAATAACGATAAGGTACGTATAGCCATAAATATTGACGAGGAATGGAAAGCCCTGAATGACGGAAACGGTGTCGTTACCGGTGTGTTGGTTATAAATAAGGACTTCCTTGATAATCATCCTCAGGCGGTGGAGGATTTCTTAAGCGAGTATCAGGCTTCGACGAATTATGTAAACGAGAATGTGGATGAAGCGGCGGAACTTGTGGAAACCTTCGGCCTGTTCAAAGCGGCGGTTGCAAAAAAAGCAATCCCTTATTGCAACATTACCTTCGTAAGCGGCTCTGACATGAAGGAAATGGCCGAAACATACCTTAATATATTGTACGAGCAGAATCCCAATTCCGTCGGCGGCGCCTTGCCTGCGGATGATTTCTACTATATTCCTTAAGGCTGCAGGTTAAAGGCAGGCAAAATGAACGTATGCAGACAAGGAGGGGGCAAGATTATGGAGAACATGGAAAAAGGCATTGAAGGGAAAAAGAACGTGAACAGGATCAGGCGTTATATCACCAGGTTACTTGTATTTATATTCTGGATTTCAGTATGGGAAGCAGCCTGTAAAATAATTGATCAGGAACTTTTTCTGCCCTCTCCCGAATCTGTGCTGCTTGCGATAATTGATCTCGCGAAAACATCCGGCTTCTGGCGCAGTATTTTCAATTCCTTCATACGTATTATCATAGGATTTTCCATGGGTGTAATTACGGGTGCGATACTTGCCGTCTTTTCCTATAAAAGCAGACTTATATATGAGCTTATTTCACCTTTTATGAAAATAATCAAATCCACCCCGGTGGCGTCGTTTATAATTTTGGCCCTGGTTTGGATAAGTTCAAAAAATCTTTCTGTATTAATATCATTTTTAATGGCTATGCCTATATCTTTTTCCAATCTGTTGTACGGATTAAAAAGCACCGATGAAAAACTGCTCGAGATGGCAAAAGTATTCAGAATGGGAAGATGGAAACGGATAAAAGCAATATATTTTCCTGCGGTATTGCCTTTTTTGGTGTCTGCGGTATCGGTCGGTCTGGGATTTAGTTTCAAATCGGGGATTGCTGCGGAAGTTATCGGCAGGCCTTCCAACTCCATAGGCTTAAATTTATATGAAGCAAAACTTTATCTGATGATTAAAGAGCTTTTTGCATGGACGGCGGTTATAATAATAATCAGCGTATTGTTTGAAAAGATTGTGGTAAGAACAATAAGACACTACGGATCCAATACGGGAAACACAGATAAGCCTTAAGAAAGGGACGGACATGGACATTAAGGTTGTCAATATTAATAAAAGTTTTAACGGGCAGAAAGTTCTTGATAATATTTCCATGACATTTAAAAGCGGGAATATTACCTGTATTATGGGCGCTTCGGGTATAGGAAAGACAACCCTTGCCTATATTATGATGGGACTGTTAAAGGCCGATTCCGGAAACATAATTGGCCTGCAGGGGAAGAAAATTGCTGCCGTCTTTCAGGAAGACAGGCTGATTGAACACTGGGATGCCGTTAAAAATATCATGCTGGTCTGCCGCAGGGACTTTACAAAGGATTATATACATAAAAATTTAAAGGAACTAGGTTTGTCGGATTACGAAAACAAACCTGTCTCTTCTTTAAGCGGAGGCATGAGGCGAAGGGTAGCCATAGCAAGGGCCCTTTTGTCGGATTATGATGTGCTTATTATGGACGAACCGTTTAAAGGCCTGGATTTTGAATTAAAGAAACAAGTTATTGATTATGTCGTGAAAATGACAAAAGGAAAGACCGTAATAATAATTACCCATGATAAAGATGAAGTTGACTTGCTTCATGCCGGACTTATTACAATGGAATCAAAGAAAGCCGAAGCCGGTGGCGACAGAGATTAATCAGCCATTCGGCTTTTTATTTTAAATATGGGATCCGGATTTTAGTTATTAACAATATACATAATAATTTGAATAAGGTTGTATTTGCAGAAAAATTTATATATAATACTTTAATACATTAAGAATTATATCTGCATAATATTATTATGATCCAAAAGGAAGGTAAGCTTATGCATATCACAATAACAGGTAATTTGGGAAGCGGCAAGTCCACCGTAGCCAGGCTTATCGGAGAAAAATACAATTTTGAAGTGTATTCTACCGGAAAAATTCAAAGGGAACTTGCCAGACAAATGAATTTGAGCACTCTGGAGCTTAATCAGCTTATGATGAGTGATCGGAAATACGATCATATGATCGATGATGAAACGGCCAGGATATCCAGGGAAAACAAGGATAAAAACATTATTTTTGATTCAAGGCTGGCGTGGCATTTTGTGGAACAATCCTTCAAGGTGTTTGTGTCCGTAAGCCTTGATGTGGCCGCAGAACGGATAATGAACGACCAACGGGGGGCCGTCGAAAAGTATTCTTCGGTTGAGGAAGCAAAAAGACTTATTGCCGAAAGGGCAAAAACAGAAAGTATACGATATAAGGATATTTATAATTTAAATTATATGGATTTTTCGAATTATGACCTGATAATCGACAGCACTTACTGCGGTCCCGAAACGATTGCCGATATTATAATGGAAGAAGCAAAAGCGTATTACGAAAACCCTCAGTATAAACCCAAAATGCTTGTATCTCCTAAAAGGCTGATATTGGATGACGATACGGATAAAGAAGATTTTGAAACCATAGATGGCATGAAATCTGACGATTTAATTAATAAGCAAAAGCCCGTTTTGTACAATAAGGATATAATTATAAAAGTTAAGCAGCAGGACGATAAATATAAGGTTATTGAAAACCATAACAATGTAAAAGCCGCTTTGCAAGACGGGGCATGTTTTGTTCAAATAAAAATTGAAAATGATTGATTAAAAAATTTCAACTGGTAATGAAACATTAAACAAGGTTTGCAAATAACTTCTTATCAAGTTAATATTCCCTTTATAATTTCAAATTATCCCCGAGGATATAAAAAAACTTATTACAAAAACTAATGATAAAGAGAATTCAAATTAAGAATTCTCTTTTATATTTAATCAGAAATTTTGTGAGATTTTTGAAAATAAGCGGGATTGCGTTCTTACATGATAAATATTATGTAATAATTTGACTGTATCCGGCGGCAATATCAATTCAATTCGGCGGTAGTTTTTTCAAGAATCCGTTAAGGGGTGATTTCATGAAATTATGGGAGGGAATGAGTGAAAGGGCAAGAGTGTTTATTAATCTTGCGGTTATAGTACTGGGTGTGTACCTGGGATTTCGCTTCATTTTGCCGCTTGTTCTGCCGTTTATTGTGGCTTATATACTAACCTGGATTGTACGGCCCGTTACCGAATTTTTATCCAACAAAGTTAAAATGCCCAGGATAGTCGCTGGTTCGGCTTCGCTGGTTTTGTTCTTTGTGATTATTTTTACGGTAATATTTTATCTGGGTAACATACTGATTAAACAGTTCGTTAATTTCGTCAGGAACATACCGGTTTACCTGAACATACTTGCGGGCAAACTGGACAATATCTGCAGCAGTTGTGACGAATTGTTCGGTTTGGCGGCAGGAAGTGTCCGGGCCGTGGTGGATGAGCATATGCTTAAAATTGTTGACAAGGTAAAAGCAGATGTAATTCCCGGAATTACGGCACGCACCTTTCATTTTATTGTAAAAGCGGTCGGCTTTATAGGCATACTGGTGATAATATTCATATCGGCGGCGCTGATTATTAAGGATTTGCCGGATTTTAAATCAAAATATAAGAATACGGACCTGTTCAGGGATTTTACCGAGGTGACTTCCAGGCTTGGAGACATGGGAGTGGCATATTTCAGGTCTCAAATGCTTATCATGGTTCTGATTGCTCTTTGTATCGTAACGGGGCTTATGCTTATAGGAAACGATTATGCCCTGCTGCTGGGATTGAGCATAGCTTTTATGGATGCCCTTCCCGTACTGGGAACCGGACTTATTCTTGTACCCTGGAGTATAATATCTCTTATAAACGGAAATATATACGCGGCGGCAATCCTGATAACAACTTATCTGGCATGTCAGATTATCCGGGAAGTTCTAGAACCGAAACTTATAGGCAACAAAATCGGTATAAAACCCTTGTATACCTTGATATCCATGTATATAGGCTTAAGGCTTTTCGGCGTGGCGGGGTTTATATTGGGGCCTGTGGGCCTGATAATAATTATTACGGTTATAAAATTATTGAACGAGAAGGCACCGGTTTCATATACACTTGACAAAGGGGCCAAACTGGAATAAAATTAAGTACATTAAATCGGCGATGATGAGGAATAGTAGAAAACATAAGCATCCCAGAGAGAGAAGCAATGGTGTGAGCTTCTTATGCAACTGTTTTCGAACCGGCCCTCGGAGCCTTGCATGAAAGGATGATATTATCCACAAATGCAACGTATAACCGGCGTTAACGGTATAGAGAGAGCATTTACAATGCTAATAAGGGTGGTACCGCCGAGTCTTTCGGTCCCTTGCGGGATCAAAAGGCTTTTTTTATTATATAAAACTATTTATTAAATGGTAATATAACAAAGAACTTATTGGAAGCCGGCTTTTAAGGACATGAGAATTTACGGGCAAAACTCTTTCATAATGATTTTACATAGATTATCTATGTGATATTGTTTAAAAATAAAGATACGGTAACGGTAAGGCGGAACCGTGCACCGGCCGGATATATTTTAAAAAGTCATTTTGTTTGAAGTCATAAATTAAACCAATAATTTAAGTATAATCATTATATATTCTGATAAGTACGAAAAAAGGAGAGAAAAATATGGCAGAGGAAAAGAAATTGGTTGAAGAAATAACCTCGATGGAAGAAGATTTTGCCCAGTGGTATACGGACGTGGTAAAAAAAGCGGAGCTGGTCGAGTATTCCAGCGTAAGAGGATGTATGATTCTGCGTCCCTATGGATATGCCATCTGGGAAAACATTCAGAAACAGCTGGATGCGGAATTCAAAAAAACCGGCGTTGAGAATGTTTATATGCCGCTTTTTATACCTGAAAGCCTGTTGCAGAAGGAAAAAGATCATGTGGAGGGATTCGCTCCGGAGGTTGCCTGGGTTACCTACGGCGGAAACGAGAAACTTCAGGAAAGATTATGCGTTCGTCCCACTTCCGAAACATTATTCTGTGAATTTTATTCAAACATAATTCAGTCATACAGGGATCTGCCGAAATTATATAACCAATGGTGTTCGGTGGTAAGATGGGAAAAGACAACAAGGCCTTTCCTTCGTTCCATGGAATTCTTATGGCAGGAGGGACACACCGCTCACGCTACGGAAGAAGAGGCAGAGGCTAGAACAATTCAGATGCTGAATGTATATGCGGACTTCTGTGAAAACGTTCTTGCGATCCCAATGATAAAGGGCAAAAAGTCCGAAAAAGAAAAGTTCGCAGGAGCCAAGGAAACCTATACAATCGAAGCATTGATGCATGACGGTAAGGCTTTGCAGTCGGGAACAAGCCATAATTTCGGGGACGGATTTGCGAGAGCGTTCGGTATACAATATACGGATAAAAATAATCAGTTACAGTACGTACATCAGACATCCTGGGGCATGTCAACAAGAATTATAGGCGCCATAATTATGGTTCACGGAGACAACAGCGGTCTTGTTCTTCCTCCTAGAATTGCGCCCGTCCAGATAATGATTATACCTATTAACCAGAAAAAAGAAGGCGTACTTGAAAAGGCTTATGAACTTAGAGACAGACTTAATAAGGACTTTAAGGTCAAAGTGGATGATTCCGAAAAGAGTCCGGGCTGGAAATTCAGCGAACAGGAAATGAGGGGAATTCCCATAAGAATAGAAATCGGCCCTAAGGATATTCAGGAAAACCGTGCCGTTATCGTAAGAAGGGATACCAGGGAAAAGATCTTTGCTTCTTTAGACGAGATAGAAGGCAAAGTGGCCGAAGTTCTTGATAAGATGCAGTCCGATATGCTGGAAAGGGCAAGAAAACACAGGGATTCCCACACTTATGTGGCCAGAAATATGGAAGAGTTTGAGCAGATTATCAATGAAAAACCTGGATTTGTCAAAGCCATGTGGTGCATGGATGAAGCCTGTGAAAATGAAATAAAGGAAAGAACCGGGGCTACTTCCCGTTGTATGCCTTTTGAGCAGGAGCATCTTGACGACAAGTGTGTTTGCTGTGGAAGACCAGCAAAAGTTATGGCTTATTGGGGCAAGGCATATTAAAAGGAACGTTTCCTTGTAAAATAACGAACCCTTTGATATAATCCGGTTAAGTATTTAAGCATCTGTCGGGAGGTAACCATGGTATTTCATATTCCTGAAAAAGTCCAATATATAATCGATACTTTAAACGCTAACGGATATGAAGCTTACGCCGTAGGGGGATGTGTCCGGGACATGATACTCGGCAAGGAGCCCGAGGACTGGGATATCACCACATCCGCCAAACCCCTTGAGATTAAGCAGGCCTTCAGAAGAACCGTAGATACCGGTATTATGCACGGTACGGTTACAGTTCTTTTGGGCAAAGATCATTATGAGGTTACCACCTACCGTATTGACGGAAAATATGAGGATTACCGGCATCCGAAGGAAGTATCGTTTACGTCCCGTCTGGAAGAAGACTTAAAAAGAAGGGATTTTACTATAAATGCCATGGCATATAATCCGGAAAAAGGCATCGTCGATTTGTTCGGAGGCATGGAGGATTTAAAAAAGGGACTTATTAGATGTGTCGGCAATGCCGCCGAAAGATTTGAAGAAGATGCCCTCCGGATTTTGCGGGCAGTTCGTTTCAGCGCCCAGTTGGGGTTTGAGATCGAAAGCAATACTAAAGAAGCCATAAAGGAGAAAGCTGGCTTGCTGAAAAATATCAGTGCCGAACGGATAAGGATGGAACTTACCAAACTGCTTGTTTCGGACAATCCCGACAGACTCAGGCTTTTATACGAACTGGGTGTAAGCAAAATAATAATTCCCGAATTTGATCGTATGATGGAAACCCATCAAAAAAATATTCATCATTCTTATACCGTCGGGGAACATACCATAAAAACGGTATGTGCGGTCGCGGGAAAAACGGGCGAGAACAGGTTTACTCCCAGAGAAAGATGTATCCTGCGATGGACCATGTTTCTTCATGATATAGAAAAACCCGGTACCCTTACGGTCGGAGAAGACGGTCAGCATCATTTTCACGGTCATCAGGAAAAAGGTGCGGTAACCGCAAAACGAATTTTAAAGGATTTGAAATTTGACAATGATACTTTGGAAGCCGTGGTTCATCTTATAAGATGGCATGATTATCGTTTTGCCCGGACTCCTGCGGGGATAAGAAGAGCGACATCAAAAATAGGGAAAGAATATATGGAACTTCTGTTTGAAGTGATTTATGCGGATATATGCGGAAAGAACCCCGAATTGTTTGATGTTAAGATAAAGGAACTGAATGAGGCAAAACGTCTTTACAGGGAAATGATATCCAGGAACGAATGTGTCAGCCTGAAGGAATTAAACATAAGCGGTAAGGATCTGATTGAGGCGGGTTTTAAGCCCGGAAAAACAATGGGGATCATATTAAACCGGCTTCTTGAAGCGGTTATCGAAGACCCGTCTTTAAACAATAAAGAACTGCTGCTTAATATGGCCAAAAATTTTCATAAACAAAACATGTGACAGATGCCATGTCCGGTATGGCGGCATATAGCCGTAAAATATACAAGGCATGGCATTTTTTTAATATCTGTAGGGATTATTATAAAAAAAATAAGCGATTACACACATTTGCCGGATAATTATTAAAGATATTCACATTTACATAACAAATCAGTGCAATCTTAACAGTTACATCACACATCCTGTCTTATATTTTTCAAAAAGTTGTCTTGCGTAAAAATCTGTCAATATTTACCTTAATAAAAATTGGATGAAATAAAAATATTTGGAGTTTATCCCGTAAAATTGTTTGTTTCATTCATGAATTTATCAGATATATCATAATATTAGTAGACGGATATTTTTAATTAGCGGGGGTGGATTTGCTGTGGAAGAAAGATGCCATGAGGCATTAAAAAAATATCCTCTTAAAGTGTATAACATATATAGGGCAAGGGGCGCTTACCTTCTTGAGACCGATTGCGGCCTTAAGTTGTTCAAGAGTTACGAAGGGTCCAGGAACCGTGCCATGTTTGAGCATATCGTAAAAGAACACTTGTACATGCACGGATATCATAATATTGATTTATATGTCAAAACTACGGACGGTGACATTATAGCCGAAGATCAGTCCGGTGGCCGTTATATTGTCAAGAACTGGTTTTGGGGAGAAGAATGTAATCTTAAAGAATTGGCGCAGATTGAAACGGCATCGGCCAATCTGGCAAGACTGCACAGCATTTTAAAGGAAGTGGAGTTGACCGGAGATCAAATCGAACATAATATTGACAGCAATCTGCAGGAGACCTTTGAAAAGCGTAACAGAGAGCTTAAACGTGTCAAGGGGTATATCAGGGATAAACGCCAGAAGAATGAATTTGAGGTTCTTTTTTTGAATTTTTATGAGGAATTTTATGCCCAGGGCATCGAAGCGGTAAAAAAACTGGCTGATTCGGCTTACAGGCAGATTATGGATGAATCGGTAAAAAAACGTCTTATTTCCCACGGTAATTATAATTACCATAATATTATCATGCTGAAAAACAAGAGTGATGTATCTGTAAAAGCCGGAAATACGTCCGGCTGGACATATTATCAGTCCATTTCCGCTGCCGACATTTCCTGTGATTGGGGTAAAACAATAGCGACCACCAACTTTGAAAAAGCCCGTATCGGTCTTCAGATTTCGGATCTCTACCAGTTTATCCGCAAGGTAATGGAGAAGAATGACTGGGATGTTTTGTACGGAAACAGCATTATAGAAGCCTACGACAGGATACGGCCCATTTCAAAAGGCGAACTTGGTATTTTATATATACTGTTACTGTACCCTGAGAAATTCTGGAAAGTAACCAATTATTATTACAACGGGAAGAAGGTTTGGGTTTCGGAAAGAAATATAAATAAACTCAGCAGCATAGGTGAGCAGAACCCAAAGAGGATTGCTTTTTTACGAAGGCTTGAAAGCATAATGTAATTAATGCGCCAATATATAGGCAGGAGGAAGGGATTGTATATGATTGAGTATTAAGTTATAATTATGATACCGATTTAATATTAGTATGGATTTATATATGATATAGGGTTGTTTACAGGAATTTCATATCATAAACGGGATTAACCTGATAATTTGAGTTAAACCTTTTGATTAAATCCGTCAGCGGATATACTGTATATGTGCAGGATTAACATATGATAATGAACGTTGAGGGTAGCATGATGGATAATTTAAAAAACAAAAACAGGAAATTCGGTATCAAAGTCGGGCCGATTATGAGCCTGCTCATCGGTCTGTCTTTTTTTACTTTTATTTTATTCGTAGCCTTTATGGAAACCGGAAAGAATAAGAAATCTTCAGCAAGACAAAATTTCGGCAGTCAGTCTTCCGGGGCGGAAGAAGATGATTTAGCAAACTATAATAAGCCTGACAAAAATATAACCGCCATTGTTCTTGAAACCGATAAAACGAATAAAACAATCAGGTTGTATAATATTAACGGAAAAGAAGAAATTGTGCTTAATTTTACCGGTGCGTCAAACTTCCTGGACAAATACGGGCAGGCTATTTCCGTCGACCAGGTTGAAGCCGGATTAATAGCTGATATCGGTTATCAAAGCATTAAAAACAAGATAATTGAATTTAAACCTTCATCAAAGGCCTGGGAATACGTCGGTGTCAACAATATGACAATAAATATGACGGATAAGACCATAAAAATAGCCAAGTCAAATTATGTATATGATACTCCCGTTGTAATTGATAACGATAAATTCATAACCATGGAAGAGCTGGCCATACAGGACGAATTGACGGTACGGGGGATAGATAAAACCATATGGTCCATTGTGGTAACAAAAGGCCATGGAACCGTAAGGCTGACAGATTGTGATGCCTTTTTGGGAGGCAGTGTCTCCATAGGCTATGAATCCGTGCAGGAGATTACGGAAAACATGACGGTAATCGTTCGTGAAGGCAATTATAATCTGACGGCGGAGAACGGAGAGTTCAGCGGAACAAAGAATATTACCGTTTATCGTAACCGGGAAACGGTGGTGTCTTTAGGGGATTTGGGTCCGAAATACGGACAAGTAACGTTTGATATTGCCCCTTTTGGAGCGGATCTGTTTATAGACGGCAAACTGACATCCTATGCCAATCCCGTTAAGCTTATCTGCGGTGAGCATAGTATTGAGGTATCTTTGGGCGGGTATGCAACCTATCGGGGCAGTCTGAAGGTCGATTCCGCCGGTAAAGAGGTTCAGATTATACTTCCGGAACTGCACAGCAATGAAAATGTCAGTGTTGTTGAAAACGAAGAAAATCCGGATGGGAATACCGGTGAAAATTCCGATGAAAATGGAAATACGGATAAAAGTTCAGACAAAGACTCGGATTATATCGAATACAATAACTGGGATCTTGAACAGGAGCCCGGTGAGGGCTATCCTGAAGAAATATATGTTCCTGCCGACGAAGAAAGCATGAATCCTGTTGTTGATGAGGAACACCTTATTTATATTCAGAATCCCAAAGGAGCCTCAGTCTACCTTAACGGAGAGTATAAAGGTATTTCGCCGGGAAGCTTTAAAAAGGTATTGGGAAGGCATGTACTGACGTTTATAAAACAGGGTTATCAGACTAAGAGCTATACCATTGATATATATGATGACGGTTTGGATACATATATCAGTTTACCGGATTTGGTGCCGGATAAGTAAATAAAAGATTGTTGTTTCCTGTCTAAGCTCTTAAAAATTAATAATCGGATATCGATTTATACAAATTAATACGGTTTTTTGTCTACCGATTTTTTTATCCCTCTCTTTTCAAACGGCTTAAGACAAGCTATAATATATGTAAAAATATGGAAGGAGAGGGGTTTTTATGATTCAGGAGTTATACAGGGGAAATTATATTATCTATGCTTTTTCAGTTTTGTGTGGATTGGGAATTATCGTCCGTTTAATATTAAATCTGGTTTACATATATTTGGTAAAGCAGTCCGATAAGATGGGGTCCACTAAGAATAAATTATTAAAGCATATGAAACTTAAATTTGAAACCTGCTATAAACTGGACATCGGTGTGAATAATGTGGATACTTTTGTGGATAAGAGTATGACAAAGTACAGATTTTGTGGATTATTATTATCCACATGGGAAAATTTCAGTGGACAAGTTTTGTATCTTAACTTCTTAATTATCCCGATCAGTGCGGTTTTTGGGGCTTTTTACGGTGTCCCTCGTGAAGATATTTTATACACAGGGGCTGTGGGTATTTTATCTGGGGCTGTATTAATATTTGTGGATAAAATGATAAATTTGCCGGTGAAAAAACAGGTAATACGGTTAAATCTTCTGGATTATCTTGAAAATTTTTGTAAAGTCAGACTGGAACATGAGCAGAATCAACCTGAAAAACTGGAACAGTACCGCAAGGATTTCTTAAATGCAATCGGGATGAAAAACCAGAAAACCGATAAGGATAATGACACCGGTATAGAAAAAATAAGCCGGAAAGAAGCCAAAAAAAGAAAGAAAGAAGAAAAACGTCTGGAGGCTTTAAGAAAAGAAGAAGAAAGGCGGAAGCTGGAAGAAGCCAGAAAAGAAGAAGAAAGAAGAAAACAGGAAGAAAGAAAGAGACTGGCGGCTCTTCGCAGGGAGGAAGAACTTCGCAGGCTTAAAGAAGAAAGGGAAGCCATTATACGCAGGAGAGAGGAACTTTTAAAGAAGGCGGAAGAAAGCAAAAGACAGAATGAGACGGTATTCAGGAATAAAGATGAGGATTTAGATGAAATCAAGGAAGAAATCGGGAGTGTTGCCAAAGAAGACGGTTTGGCGGCAGGCGACGGTTGGGATAGGCAGTTTAAGCAAGAGGCGGATAAGCCGCAGGTAAAAGTTATTAATGAGAGTATAGAGGAAATAGCCGCAGATAAAGAAGAGCCGGAAAAAGAATCAAAAAAGGATAAGCGTGAAACTAAATTATTTGTAAACATGTCTCCCGAGGAAGAAAAATTGATTGAAGATGTTTTGCGTGAATTTTTTGCTTGAGATTATGGAAATAATGTATTATTATAGTGGGGCAATGTAAGGACTGATTGAATCTATGACCACGGTGCGTTAATATATAAAAAAGTAAGGAGTGAGAACGTATGATAAAAAATGTTAGTTTCACCTTTAATACGGCCAGCAAATTCATTCGCCCTGCTGAGATTGATATGATGAAAGAAACCGTAAGTACGGTGAAGGAAGAGTTGCTGAAAGGTAAAGGCCCCGGAGCGGATTTCCTGGGATGGATTGACCTTCCCGTAAATTACGATAAGGAAGAGTTTTCGCGTATAAAAAAAGCCGCCGATAAAATTAAGAAAGATTCTGATGTTCTTTTGGTTATCGGTATCGGAGGTTCCTATCTGGGGGCAAGGGCTGCCATTGAGTTTTTAAGACATAATTTCTACAATTGCGTGTCAAAAGATATAAGAAAAACCCCGGAAATCTATTTTGTAGGAAACAATATCAGCAGCACATATATGAGTCATCTTAAGGATGTCATCGGAGACAGGGATTTCTCAATCAACGTAATAAGTAAGTCGGGAACCACGACAGAACCGGCCATCGCTTTCCGTGTATTCAAGAAGATGCTGATTGAAAAGTACGGCAAGGAGGAAGCCGCAAAAAGGATTTATGCCACAACGGATAAATCCAAGGGGGCATTAAAGCATCTTGCCGATACGGAAGGTTATGAAACATTTGTTGTACCTGATGATATCGGGGGACGTTATTCGGTACTGACGGCAGTCGGACTGCTTCCGATAGCAGTAAGCGGTGCCGATATAGATAAGCTTATGGAAGGTGCGGCAAGCATGAGAAAGCATTGCCTTAAGGCTCCTTATGAACAGAACGATTCCATGCTTTATGCAGCCGCAAGAAATATCCTTCTTAGGAAAGGAAAGAATATTGAAATACTGGTAAATTACGAGCCTTCTTTACATTATGTTTCCGAATGGTGGAAGCAGCTTTTCGGAGAAAGTGAAGGCAAGGATAATAAAGGTATATATCCCGCATCTGTTGATTTTACCACGGATTTGCATTCCATGGGCCAGTATATACAAGACGGTCAGAGAATTATTTTTGAAACCGTAGTAAATGTAGAAAAACCTTCGGCCGAAATTTTTATCGAAGAAGAAGAGTCGGATTTGGACGGACTGAATTATCTGGCTGGAAAGAGCGTTGACTTTATCAATAAGAGTGCGATGAAAGGGACCATACTTGCTCATACGGACGGTAATGTTCCCAATCTTATGGTTAACGTTCCTGAACAAAATGAATATTACCTGGGACAGTTATTCTATTTCTTTGAATTCGCCTGCGGAATAAGCGGATATCTTTTGGGAGTAAATCCTTTTGACCAGCCCGGTGTCGAAAGCTATAAGGCCAATATGTTTGCGCTTCTCGGAAAGCCCGGTTATGAAGATCGGCGAAAAGAGCTTTTGAAAAGATTGGGTGAAGAATAATTGATGCCCGAAGTACAGTCACAAATTGATATATGAAGAGTATAATATAGTAAAAAATAATCGGTAAACAGAGCAGTAATCACGGCCTTAAAGCAGGTAATCTTTAAACGCATGATAAATAAGCAATACAATATCAGGGATTACATATCTTTGATTATTCGCAACCGAATCCCTTTCACTTTCTACCGAGCGTGAACGGATTACTGCCCTGATACCGTACCAAAATATTCGGCTGCTTGACATAGATATGGCAGGGGCTTTTGCAGAATGTAAATCATTTTGGCAAAAGCCTCTTTTTATTATGTAAAATTAAATAACTGGCAGTTTTAATTTTTATTTAAATTATGGTATACTATGAATACATTGTATACATGTGAAAACAATAACAGAATCAACAGGAGGGGCAGGAATGGATCTTAATGTCGGCGATATAATAAAATTAAAAAAACCCCATCCCTGCGGAAGCAGTGAATGGGAGATATTGCGTACAGGTATGGATTTTCGGTTAAAATGCCTTGGATGCGGACATCAGATTATGATCCCCAGAAAAAAAGTTGAAAAAAGTATAAAGCAGGTAAGAAAACCTGAAAATTAAAATATATGCTTAAGATATTTACATTATAATCGACATGAAAGGAAAGAGACATGGACTTCATTTTGATGGACTTGGACGGAACAATAACAAATCCCAAAGAAGGAATAACGAAATCTATTCAGTATGCATTGCAGGCCATGAATATATTTATAGATGATCTGGACAGTTTGACGAAACATATCGGACCTCCTCTTAGGGATGGGTTTATGGAATATTATGGTTTCAGTGAAGAGAAAGCGGAAGCAGCCACTGCCGAATACAGAAAATATTATTCAGAAAAAGGCATATATCAAAATAAGGTTTATGACGGGATTGAAAACCTGTTAATTAAATTAAAACAAGCCGGTAAGTACCTTATCGTAGCCACATCCAAACCGGAAGACTATGCAGTCAGGATACTGAAATACTGCTATTTGGATCATTATTTTGACGATATTTGCGGAGCCACCTTTGACAAAAGCAGAGACGACAAAGAATCGGTGATAAGGTATGCCCTGGAAAGGAATTCAATAACCGATCTTGATAAAGTTGTTATGGTGGGAGACCGTAAATATGACATATTGGGAGCTAAGGCTGTAGGTATTGCCTCAATAGGTGTCTTATACGGTTTCGGAAGCAGAAAAGAACTGGAAGAGGCCGGTGCGGATTATATTGCCGCTACAGTGGATGAAATATATGATATTATTATGGATTTATAATCTTTTTGTATAATAAAGCGTCAAAATTAGATTAAAACAATCGTAAATAATATAAATAATTTAACATTGCTGAAACATATGTATAAATGGTAATAATTTTACTAAACTCTTGTAAATTTTTATACTTATATGTATACTAGGTATTGAGGATTTTGTCAAAACTTGATTGGGGGTATAAAAAAGTGGAAGCTATCAAAATAAGGACAGACCAGGCGGTAAGCGGCATGATTGTGGCTGCCGACGTTTATACACCAAACGACCAATTGCTTATTACAAAAGGCACAAGGCTTGATGATCGGGTGATAACAAAGCTTCGCTTTTATAATATATATGGATTATCTGTATATAAGGGGGAGCCTCAGGAAGAATCTTATCTGGAAAAGCTGCGTAAAACACCCGAATTCAAAAAATTTAATCAAACTTATGTTGAGACCATTTCTGAACTGGAGAGCGGGTTTCAAAAAGTGGCTGAAGGCGAGGGCTCAATAGATATAGACAGTCTGCTGAAAGGGACCGACAAAGTTTTAAGTCAGGGACGAAGCGGCTTACATATATTTGAAATGCTGCATGTTATAAGGGATTACGATGACATGACCTATGTTCATTGTCTGAATGTTTCTCTTATATGCAATGTTTTTGCCGGTTGGCTAAAAATGTCCAAGGAAGAGACAAAAATTTTAACATTGGCGGGACTTTTTCATGATATCGGAAAAATGCTTGTGCCCAGGGAAATTATTACGAAAGCGGGAAGACTTACCGCAGAAGAGTTTGAAGAAATAAAACTGCACACTGTTAAGGGATTTCAGATATTGAAAGATCTGGATATAGATGTTCGGGTCAAATATGCCGCCCTGATGCATCATGAAAGATGTGACGGAAGCGGATATCCGAACGGATTTAAGAGTGACCAGATAGAGAATTTTTCAAAAATAGTTGCCATCGCGGACGTATATGATGCAATGACATCCAATCGTATTTACAGGAAGGCCATATGTCCTTTTGATGTGGTTGAAAGCTTTGAAAAGGATGGTTTCTTAAAATTTGATCCCGGTTATTTGATGGTATTTTTGGAACGAATCAGCCAATGCTATCTTCACAATGAGGTATGTCTTAACGACGGTCGCATAGGAGAGGTAGTAATGATTAATAAATTCGCCTTGTCAAGGCCCGTAATCCGTTGCGGAGATACATTTATTGATTTGTCTAAAGAACATGATTTAACCATAGAATCAATTCTGTAGAATAATTTAATATTGGGTATAAAATATAAGCTGTCTCCAGGGAATTATTAAGGGCACTGTGTATCCGGTTATATGTCTCATTATTTCTAAACCTTTGATATGCAGTTAACCTTAATATTGGGACAGCTTTTTTATTCAGTGAGAATATGCTTCTTCATAAAGTTTCCTTCGCGCGTTTTCATTGTAGTATACGTTTATGAAAAGTAATTATAATACATAAAAAAATAATTCAAATTATAAATCAATTTAAAAATTTATGGAGCAATTCACCAGAATATTTGGTTTTACAGTTGTCACACTCCAAATATTCGCGGGAAGCCGTCTGCTCTCTTCTGTCGTATAAATAAGGTGAAAAAGTAGAGGTATTTTTGACCCCCGGAGCATCGGAATCAATTTTATATGAATATACATAACTGGCTTCATGTTTAAGATAAAGATTGTCGCTGTGACAAATGGGACAGATATACTTCTTTTCTTTCACTTTTTTACCTCCTTGCATGATTGCTTATCCGGCTGAAATAAGCTGAACGTAAAAATCGGTGAATGTGTAAAATGCTTTTAAGAAAGTTTATCCATTATAAATATGCTTAAAAACGCAGGAATTATTCTTGGGCTTTGCGGCAAATATAAAAATAGCGGCGGGTATTAATGGAAAACAATAAAATATTTAAAGGGAAATAAAGGGAAAAAGACAGGTCGTTAAAAGCAGGAAAACAATACAAAAATAATTATAAAAAAATTATATAGCGAATATATTGACAATTTATAAATAAAGGTATATTTTATATATACCCCTCCCCATATGGGTAGGGGTAATGAAACAAGGTGAAAGAATAAGTAAATAATGAACGGAAAGGAGTAAACAAGGCTGCGGATAGCCGGGCCGAATATGAAGAAAGATGAATGACGAAAAAAAGAAAGCGCTGCTCGCGTTAAAAACCGCAAGGGGGCAGATTGAAGCGGCAATAAAGATGATCGAAGAAGGCAGATATTGTGTGGATGTTTCCAATCAGATTATTGCAACCCAGTCATTGTTAAAGAAAGCAAATTTACTGATCCTGAAGCAGCACATGTACCATTGTGTGAAAGAAGCTTTTGAACATAATAAGGGAGACGAAAAAATAGATGAAATTATCGACATATTGTCAAAGCTTACGGAAAAATAATTAAGCCGGAAAGGAGGGCTTATATGTATAAGTCGTTTAAGATAGAAGGAATGACCTGTGCGGCCTGTGCAAGAGCCGTTGAAAGGGCCGTTAAAAAAATTGACGGAATTGCCAGCGCCAATGTAAATCTGGCTACGGAGAAACTGACCGTGGAATATGACGATAATAAAATAAATAACGAAATTATTCAGAATGCGGTAGAAAAAGCCGGATATAAAGCAGTCGCGGATACGGCTGTTAAGACTTTGAAAATAGAAGGAATGACCTGTGCGGCTTGTGTAAGAGCCGTAGAAAGAGCCGTAAAGAAGCTGAACGGAATTGAAAACGCCGAGGTTAACCTGGCTACGGAAAAGCTGACCGTCAGTTATGATCCGTATCTGATAAGGGTTTCAGAAATTAAAAAAGCTGTTGAAAAGGCCGGATACAAGGCTGTCGACGAAGAAATGTCCGTTGATGCGGACAAAGACAGAAAGGACAGAGAGAAAAAGGCCTTATGGACAAGGTTCATCATATCATTGATATTTACCGTTCCGCTCCTGTATATTTCCATGGGACATATGACAGGACTTCCGCTTTCGCATTTTCTTGATCCCATGATGCATCCTTTGAGATTTGCACTGGTACAGTTATTTTTGACAATTCCGGTGGCAGTAATGGGTTACCGTTATTATATAGTAGGCTTTAAGACACTGCTAAAAGGCAGCCCCAATATGGACTCTTTAATAGCCATCGGTACCGGCGCGGCGGTTGTTTACGGAATTTTTGCCACAATTCAGATAATCAGGGGAAACGACAGTTATGCGATGAAATTGTATTTCGAATCGGCAGCGGTTATTCTTACTTTGATAACGTTGGGAAAATATTTTGAAACGGTATCCAAGGGGAAAACTTCGGAAGCCATAAAAAAACTTATGGGTTTGACACCGAAAACTGCCGTTATTATGAGAAATGATTCCGAAGTTGAAATTCCCATAGACGAGGTTGAAGTCGGGGATATAATCGTGGTAAAACCGGGCGAAAGGGTTCCGGTGGACGGCATTGTAATAGAAGGAACCACTTCCGTTGACGAATCGATGCTGACCGGTGAAAGCATTCCCGTCGAAAAGAATGTGGGGGATACCGTTATAGGAGCCAGCATAAATAAAAACGGTAGTATTAAGTATAAGGCTACCAGAGTGGGAAAAGACACGGTTCTTTCCCAGATAATCAAACTGGTTGAAGACGCCCAGGGTTCCAAAGCCCCAATTGCGAAACTGGCAGATGTAATAGCGGGTTATTTTGTCCCGATAGTAATGATTCTGGCCGTCCTGTCAGGATTGGGCTGGTATTTTTTCGGCAGGGAAAGTGCCGTATTCGCTCTTACGATTTTCATATCGGTACTGGTTATAGCCTGTCCCTGCGCCCTTGGGCTTGCGACTCCTACCGCCATTATGGTGGGAACCGGGAAAGGCGCCGAATACGGAGTACTTATTAAAAGCGGGGAGGCGCTGGAAATAGCCCATAAGATAGATACCGTGGTGTTTGACAAGACAGGAACCATAACGGAAGGAAAACCAAAGGTTACCGATGTATATGCGGCTGAGAATATTACTGAGGAAGAACTGATAATGATAGCAGCGTCGGCGGAAAAAGGATCCGAGCATCCTTTGGGTGAAGCCATCGTAAAACACGCCGGGGAACTGGGAATTAAGACAAAAAATATTTCGGATTTCAAAGCCATTCCCGGCCACGGTATTGAAGTTACCATAGACGAAAAAACGGTGCTTTTGGGAAACAGAAAACTTATGGCGGACAGAAATATTTCCATGGATAAATGGGAAGAACTGTCCGACAAACTGGCTGACGACGGCAAAACGCCCATGTACATTGCCGTGTCAGGGAGGCTTGCCGGTATTATTGCCGTAGCCGATACGGTAAAGGAAACCAGTAAAAAAGCCATTGAACAACTGCATAAAATGGGCATTAAGGTGGCCATGATAACGGGGGACAATAAAAAGACCGCCCATGCGATAGCAAAACAGGTCGGCATAGACAGAGTCCTTTCGGAAGTGCTGCCCCAGGACAAAGCTGAGGAAGTGAAAAAACTGCAGTCGGAAGGAAGCAAAGTAGCCATGGTGGGAGACGGAATCAATGATGCCCCGGCGCTGGCCCAGGCCGATATCGGCATTGCCATAGGTTCCGGTACGGATGTGGCAATAGAGTCTGCGGATATCGTACTTATGAGAAGCGATCTTAAAGACGTGGCGACGGCGATACAGTTAAGCAGAGCCACCATCCGTAACATAAAAGAGAATTTGTTCTGGGCTTTTGCCTATAACTCCATAGGAATACCGGTTGCCATGGGAATACTTCATATCTTCGGAGGGCCGCTGCTTAACCCCATGATTGCGGGTGCCGCCATGAGTTTAAGTTCCGTTTCGGTGGTAACCAACGCCCTGCGTTTGCGCAGGTTTAAGCCTGCAAGCCTGTAAATTTGCAGAAATTAATATGACAAATAATAGGACATTAAATATATAGGACCGGTAAATCAGCAGCTAAAAAGTAAAACCTGATGTAAATACAGCCTTAGTTCAAAATAGCGGGTAGAAAAACGTTAACATTATTTTTATCCGAATAAAAATTATTATAGTTTAACAGGAGGGATTATTATGAAGAAGAAATTACTTATTAACGGTATGTCCTGCAGTCACTGTGTAAGGCATGTGGAGGAAGCTTTGACGGAACTTGACGGCGTAATATCCGCCAAGGCCAGTCTGGAAGGGAAAAACGCAGTTGTAGAGCTTGATAAGGAAATATCTTATGATATTTTCAAAGAGGCTATTGAAGAAGCGGGGTATGAGCTTGTTGGAGTACAGGATATGTAAATCGGGATCCAGCGGAATATAATATCATAATGAATGTCAAGCTGCCGTATAACGGTTAATTTCTTATACGGCAGCTTGATTAATATTTTTCCAATATATCATTGTTGTATTCTATAACTTTACAGTCTTCCGGTATTTTAATGTCAAGCCATGCTATATCGTCATAAATAATATTTTCATTGTTTATCATATATGTTTTGCATATACGGCTTCATAACCAATGCTTCGCTGCTTTTGATATATTTAACACTTCTTTTAGATATAATTTTATAAAGTTCCGTATAGGTTTCCTGAAAAATATCACTGATATCGGCTGTATTACTGCATTTGGCTATGATATAAGCAAGAACTTTGCGGTTTGTGGAATTATATACATTGTTAAAAATTCATTAATATCATGGTCTGCCATTTACTGATCACCTGTTTATAAATGTTTATAAAGCGTCTTATAAGGTGTCAACAGTTTCATAGATATAAAATGTAAACAACTATCAATAATATATATAAATCATTTAATAATTTAAAAGTATCTTGAAATTTTTTACCATTGGTGTTATAGTTGTAATAGAACAAGCACAATTATAAGTTGATTAAAAACTCAAGTTTATTGCGGGATAAGGAGGAGCCTATGAATATCAATAAATTTACACAAAATTCCGTTCTTGCGGTTCAGAATTGTGAAAAACTGGCCTACGAATACGGTCATCAGGAAATAGAGACTGAACATTTGCTTTACAGCCTGCTTACCCTGGATGAAAGCCTGATTAAAAAGTTGCTTGAAAAAATGGGGATAAACACCGATGTTTTCACGGCTCAGGTGAAAGGTTTGCTAAACAGGCGGCCCAGGGTTGCAGGCGGTCAGATATATATAGGAAACGACCTGAACAAGGTGCTGATGTATGCGGAAGATGAAGCAAAACATATGGGTGATTCTTATGTTTCGGTGGAGCATCTTTTCTTAAGCATGCTTCAATATGCGGGAAAGAACGTCAAGGATTTATTCCGGGAGTTTAATATTACAAGGGATGCCTTCCTTAAAGCTTTGCAGAGTGTAAGAGGTAACCAAAGGGTGGAAAGCGACAATCCCGAAGCGACATATGACATTCTTGAAAAATACGGTCATGATCTGGTGGCCATGGCCAGAGAGCAAAAGCTTGATCCGGTTATAGGAAGGGATGCCGAGATTCGCAATGTCATACGGATATTGTCCAGAAAAACCAAAAACAACCCCGTTCTTATAGGTGAACCCGGCGTAGGAAAGACCGCCGTGGTTGAAGGACTGGCCCAAAGGATAGTAAAAGGTGACGTTCCACATTCCTTAAGGGATAAAATGATTTTTGCCCTTGATATGGGAGCTTTGGTTGCCGGAGCCAAGTACAGGGGAGAATTTGAAGAGCGTTTAAAAGCCGTACTGGAAGAAGTCAAGAAAAGCGAAGGCAGGATTATATTGTTCATAGACGAGCTTCATACGATTGTAGGAGCCGGAAAGACCGAAGGAGCCCTGGATGCCGGGAATATGTTAAAGCCTATGCTTGCCAGAGGGGAGCTTCACTGTATAGGAGCCACAACCCTTAATGAATATCGTCAATATATTGAAAAGGACGCGGCCCTTGAAAGAAGATTCCAGCCGGTGCTGGTCGACGAGCCGACCGTCGAAGATACCATATCCATATTAAGAGGTCTGAAGGAACGCTATGAGGTGTTTCACGGCGTAAAAATTACCGACGGGGCTTTAGTAAGTGCGGCCACGTTATCACATCGTTATATATCCGATCGTTTCCTCCCCGACAAGGCCATAGACTTGGTGGACGAAGCCTGCGCCCTGATAAAGACGGAGCTCGATTCACTGCCGACGGAACTGGACGATATGCAAAGAAGAATTATGCAGATGGAGATTGAAGAGGCCGCCCTTAAGAAAGAAAATGACCGGTTAAGCATGGAGAGACTGGAAGAACTTCAGAAAGAACTGGCGGATCTTAAAGAAGAATTTACCTCCGCCAAGGCCAAATGGGAAAATGAAAAGGCAGGTATTGAACGGGTCCAGAAACTGCGGGAGGAACTGGAAGAGGTTAATAAGCAGATTGAACTTGCCCAACGGCATTATGATCTTAATAAAGCCGCCGAATTGAAATACGGAAGGCTGCCGGAACTTCAAAAAAGGCTTCAGGCAGAAGAGGAGCAGCTTAAAAGCAACGGTAACCGTATGGTCCGCGAAAGCGTAACCGAGGATGAAATTGCAAGGATTGTGTCAAGATGGACCGGAATTCCCGTTGCAAAGCTTACGGAAAGCGAAAGAAACAAAACCCTTAACCTTCCCGTTTATCTTCATAAACGGGTGGTCGGACAGGACGAAGCGGTAAGAAAGGTATCGGATGCAATTCTCCGTTCAAAAGCTGGAATAAAAGATCCCAAAAAGCCTATAGGGTCATTCTTGTTCCTGGGCCCTACCGGTGTAGGAAAAACCGAGCTCGCAAAAACTTTGGCTGAAAGCCTTTTTGACAATGAAGAAAATATTGTAAGGATAGACATGAGCGAATACATGGAGAAGCATTCGGTTTCAAGGCTTATTGGAGCGCCTCCGGGATATGTAGGCTATGAAGAGGGAGGCCAGCTTACTGAAGCGGTAAGAAGAAGGCCGTATTCGGTAATTCTTTTTGATGAAGTTGAAAAAGCCCACCCGGATGTATTTAATATATTGCTTCAGATCCTGGATGACGGAAGAGTGACCGATTCCCAGGGCAGGACGGTGGATTTTAAGAACACCATAATCATTCTTACATCCAATATCGGTTCGAGATATCTTCTGGAAGGAGTCGATGAAAAGGGAGAGATAAGCCCGGAATGTGAGGATATGGTTATGAAGGAACTGCAGGCTTCATTCAGACCGGAATTTCTGAACCGCCTGGACGAGATCATTATGTTCAGGCCTCTTACAAAGGAAAACATAAATAGTATAATAGATCTTATGATAGCCGATGTAAACAGGAGGCTTAAAGACAGGGACATTACCATCAAGGTTTCCGAAACGGCAAAAGATTACATCGTTCAAAGGGCTTACGATCCCGTATACGGGGCAAGGCCGCTTAAGCGCTATCTGCAGAAAAATGTGGAGACCTTGAGCGCAAGACTCATTTTAAGCGATCGGGTAGGAACCGGTGATACAATTCTCATCGATATGGGAGAAAATGATCTTGAAGCAAGAGTAGTATAAGAAAAATGAATTTTTTTGCCAAACCCTTCATAAGATTAAGTAAATAAAAGACATCTTATGGAGGGTATTTTTAATGAAGAGGCAAAAGATTTTACTGAGTCTTATATTAATTGTTATTACAGCTTTTGCCTTGGCGGGTTGCAAGAAGGATGAAACTAAAATAAAGAAAATAAGGGATCTGGATTTTACCGTTGTGGAGGAAGCCGATTTACCGGGAGAATTAAAAGAAATAATCGACGAAAAGAAAGAAAAACCTTTCAGGCTGACTTATGCCAACAAAGACTATCTGTATATTGCGGTCGGATACGGCAAGCAAAACAGCGGCGGTTACAGTATCGCAGTGGAGGAACTTTTCCTTACTGACAACGCAATCTATATAGATACCAACCTGATTGGCCCATCGCAGGATGATATGGTGACGCAGGGAGTTTCATATCCGTATATTGTCGTGAAACTTGAATATATGGATAAAAATATAGTTTTTGAGTAGATTAGCAAGAAATATGTCCCGTATGGAAAACGCAACATTTTGTGCTAATATTTTAATTAACAACCATATATTGTATTTGCAAATTCAGTAAAATTTATCAATCTAATTACATCTGACAGAAGTAATTTGTGCATAATTCCAAAAACAGGTAGACATAAATATTTATACATTATTAATTATTCTATAAAAATAAACAAAAATTTATTATTTTACTGTGCATATTTATCGGCAAAAACCCATATATACCCGTGAATTGTCTGAAAATTAATTGACAGTTACAAGAATTTCATGTTATAATGTTCATGCTGCATAAAATATGTTATAAATCAATGTTAATATATCCATTAAATTATATCAGTCGGAATGGATATATATGCATTAGTAAGGAGTAAACATGATCAATCAGGCGGATGTTAATAAAGTACGGAATGCTGTTAAAAGCCATACGGGGAAGAAAGTAAAAGTAAGAATAAACAGGGGCAGACACAGAATAGATGAAACGGAAGGCATAATATCCGAGACTTACTCAAGCATATTTTTGGTGACAACTCTGGGAAGCAATGATATGCCCGTAAGGACTATGTCATATAGTTATACTGATGTTTTGACCAGAGACATTGAGCTTATTTTGTGCAGATAAATATTAAACTTGTGGCTGAAACCGTAGATATTATGGTTTCGGCTTTTTTTATGTAAATAAAAGTTACTATAAAACACGTTTTTTAAGAAAATCGTCGGCGGTATTTATAAATATATTGATCAAAAGAATCGTAAAAGTTATATGTAAAATTCATAAATACCCTCCTGAATGAATATGATATGTCAGAGGCATTCTAATTCTGTGTCCAAATTCAAGGAGGGAGACCTGTGGAGTTAGTAAAAAAGAATATTCATATGAATAAATTGAAATGTAAGAGTACCCTGCAGCTTACATTGGACGACGATTTTAATGTTCCCGATATAAAACCGGATATCGATAGGATAATAACACAGCAGGGAGCAGTAAAAATTAATGATATCCAGGCCATGAACGGTAAGCTCGTCGTAAAGGGTGAGCTTGATTTTAATGTTCTGTATTTCAGTTCCGATGACGCAAGACCGATACATAACATCTCGGGCCAGATCCCGTTTGACGAAGTAATTAACATGGATCCGGCCTGTGCGGACGACGAGGCATTTGTAAAATGGGAATTGGAAGACTTGACTGCTGAGATGATAAATTCGAGAAAAATAAGCGTGAAATCTATCGTAAGCCTGTATGTATCTATCGAGGAAATATATGATGAAGAAACCGGCGTCTCTGTGGAAGGGGACGAAGATGTACAATATATAAGCAAGAAAATAGAAATAACGGATATATGTATAGACAAAAAGGACACATTCCGTATAAAAGACGAGATCGTCCTGCCGACCAACAAAAGTAATGTTGTCAATGTTCTTTTCAGCGCCGTGCGCTTAAACAATATAGAAGCAAGGTTACTGGAAGACAGATTTACGATTAAAGGGGAACTTACTTTATTCATCCTTTATACGGGTGAAAATGAGGAAAGTCCGGTAGAATATTATGAAACGGATGTGGCTTTCGGAGGAACCGTCGACTGCAACGGATGCAATGAGAATATGATAGAAGATATTACATTCAGGATTATCAATACAAACATAGAGATAAAACCGGATTCCGACGGTGAGCAAAGGGTAATTGATCTGGAAGTAATTCTGGAAATGGCTATAAAGGTTTATGACGTGCAGGAAGCGGAAATCCTTTGTGACGTATACAGTCCCAGCAAAGAGATAACTCCCGTGGTATGTGATGCCACTTATGAAAATCTTGTAATTAAAAACAACAGTAAATACCGCATAGCCGACCATATCCGCGTTCCGGATAAATTGCCTAAAATCCTTCAAATCTGCCATTCCGAGGGTTCAATTAAAATTGACGATATTATACCCAAAGATTCCGAGCTTACGGTAGAAGGAATAATCGATTTGGATATCCTTTATATTTCCGAGGACGATGCCATGCCTCTGTGTTCCCTTAAAGGGGCCATACCGTTCTCTCAGGTTATAGAAGTCAAAGGCTTTAATGCAAACAGCAATTATGAAGTGAGGCCCAACCTTGATCAGTTAAGTGTGATGATGCTTGACGGAGAGGAAATTGAAGTTAAGGCTGTAATGAATTTGAACACAATTGTATTTGAAAAGATCACGGAACCGATTATTACGGATCTTGAAGTGGCCGATTTGGATCTGGAAAAACTCCAGGCCATGCCGGGTATCATCGGTTATATTGTGAAGAAAGGCGATACTTTGTGGAATATTGCAAAGAAATATCATACCACTGTGGATACAATCATGGATATAAACGAACTGGAAAACGACCAGGTTAAAGAAGGGGATAAACTGATAATTGTAAAAAGGGTTGATGCGGTTATTTAACATTGTTCGGGGTATTGCCGAAGAGAACATAACCATGAGCAATTATTTTTTGATCATGGTTGTGTTCTCTTTTTTTGCAAACAGTAACCCGATCAACATGGAAACGGGAAATATAAGGGCCGCAGAAAGTCCGATTCTAATGGCGGCCTGAGTTACATCAAATCCTCTTTCGGCAAAAAAAGAAGCTGAACGTGCGTTTTTTGTAAAATAGCCGGATATCATGCCGGTTATCCACGGTCCCAAAGAACAGCCGATATCTCCGCATATGGCGAGAATACCAAATAAAATAGTACCGCCTTTCGGAAATGTTTCCGAAGCAAGAGAAAAAGTACCGGGCCACATGACGGAAACCGTAATTCCGGTAAGACTGCAGGATATCAGGGAAAGCAACGGACTGAAACTTAGCGCCGTGACAAGATAAGTGACTATACAAAGAATACTGCATGCGGTCAGACATTTTTTTATCGGAATCCTTTGGCTTAATATGCCGTAAAGGACCCTGCCTATGGCCATATAAAAGGCAAATAACCCGGGTCCCAGCAGATCACCGGCCAGTTTAGGCACGCCGAGTCCTTTCTCGGCAAAGAAAGAGGACCATTGGGACATGGTGAGTTCCGATGCGCCGGCACATATCATCAGAAGCATGAAAAGATAAAATGCATATGAAGAAAACAGATCATTAACCTTCATTCCTTCCCCCTCTTTTATGAGAGGAAGTATAGGTACATGGAAAAATTTGAACATGTTATATAGGGGGAATAAAGACCAAAGTATGGGAAGAATAAACCATAAGTCCTTTTCAAGAATCCATAAGGCAAAAGTGCTTAAAAACACTACACCCATCTGCCCCCAGCAGTAAAAGGAATGCAGCAGGCTCATGGATCCGGCTTTGTTTTCATTCGGCAGGGCTTCAATTATCGGGCTTACTATAACTTCAAGAAGACCTCCGCCTATTGCGTATATAACAACCGAAATGATTAAACCTGTGTATGGATCATTCATAATAAACGGTAAGGTGCCGAGCATTACAAGACCGATAAAACATAAACCGTGGGCGGCAACCATGCATTTGCGGTAACCGAACCGATCCGCATATTTGGTGGCAAAAAAATCCGTTATCAATTGGGTGGCGAAATTGGCGATGATAAGAAAGCTAAGTTTTTCGTAAGTTATGTCAAACGAAGTATAAAATATGTAAAAAAACAACGGAGCAAGATTATTGACTATTGCCTGAGTTATGTATCCTCTGTAACATGCAAAAGTGGTATGTTTGTATGTATAGGATTTTCTGGCCATGGCTTATCCTCTCTTTCTTCATCGGTTAATATTACCGGGGAGGATTATAAGGTTTTGTCAGTATGACATGTTTTCCGCAGGGAGATGACTTGAAAAGATCACGGGCTTTTTCGGCTTTGGAAAGATCATCAAATATTCCGTATACCGTGGGTCCGCTTCCGCTCATGACTGAGGCAAGGGCGCCGTTTTCTTTCATTTTGACTTTTATATCCTCAAGTATAGGGTACTCCCTGACTGTAACGGATTCCATGATATTTTTCAAAAGGGCGGTTATGCCGTATAAATCGTTTCCCTTTATGGCCTTAAGGATCCCGTCGATATCGGGATGAACGGTTTCTTCATCAAGATGCAGATTTTCATACACATGTTTCGTGGAAACATTAATATCGGGTTTCACAAGAAGAATATGGCAATCGGGCATGGGAGGGAGAATCTCAAGCTTTTCTCCGATTCCTTCCGCCAGGGCGGTGCCTAAAGTCAGGCAAAACGGAACATCGGCGCCAAGTTTTGCTCCGAGGGATATAAGTTCATCAAGGGACAGTTCTGTTTTGTACAATTTGTTTAAACCTATCAAAGTGGCGGCGGCATCCGCGCTTCCGCCGGCAAGGCCGGCAGATACGGGAATCCTTTTGTTTAAAAATATGCTGAGTCCGTCTCTTAAAGGGTATATCTCCCGAAAAATTTGAACGGCCTTGTACGCCAGATTTCTGTGGTCAGTGGGCAGGTAGCTTAAATTGGAACTAACGGTTACGGAATGAAATTTGGTCTTCTTAATGGAAACCGTATCATATAAATTGACGGTTTGCATGATTGTTTTTATATCATGATAACCGTCGGGACGTTTCCTTATAACGTCCAGGCCCAAATTAATCTTGGCATAAGCTTTTATGGCTATGGAATTCATCATAACCTCCCCGATGACAGTTTACATTTCATCCTATGCGTAATGTTTATCATGAAAAAACTCAAGTATTTTTGAAAGATTTTTTAGGATAAGCTATTTTACCATATCTTAAGAGCATTTACAAATCGATTTCTTGTTCAAAAAGTTTTTTAATATATTCAAACAGCTTAAATTTTATTTTTACCGGTATTTTGTGGCTCTTTAAAAGCTCCAGTTCTTCATCGGTCAAAAGATAATTTAATTTTTTTTCCGAATCTTCCGATACGATGCTGTAGGTTTCATCAACAAAGCACAGAGGCGGAAACATGACACACCACCAGTTTTTGCCCTGGGCATTTCCTATACGTACCTGCAGGGCCTCATAGTTTCCCGGAGGAAAGGTGTAATCACCGTATATTTTCATGGGGAAATAACAGGTCGTAAAGGAGACCGAAACGGGATATGCATAACCGTTGTCTTTTATAACCTGTGAAGCCACGTCTTTTATAAGAGGCAATTTGTCTTCAAGGACGGCTCTGGCATCGTCTATGTTGTCAATGCCTTCAAAGTAAGGATAAAGAGTATTTATCAGGGCATCTTTTACCCGGTATTTCAGATCCTGATCCTCACTGCTGTCACTGTTTGCAATGACGTGAAAGCGGATTATGTTCTCCGCCACTTTTTCCTGAAGTTTTTGTCTGTAAATCGTATGTAACTGTACCAGATAGGTAAGAACCCATAGTATAATCAATACGGCAGATAATCTCTTATTCATAAACCCTCCCACAAAAAGTCCAATCACCGGCGAACGGAAACTTAAATTGATATCTAAGTATGTCCCTGAATCCGTAAAAATATACAGAATGACGGTTAAATTTTGTATTCGGCAAGGCCCTTGATGCTAAGCGTTATAATTGTTAAAATGGATAAGAAAAAATATAATCAGTTTATGCAAACGGCGACATAAGGTTATCGCATTAAGGTTTAAAAGGGGAAATACAGAAAATTACGGGAAAACAAATGAAAAATACGGAAGATAATACAAATTAATTTCGGCTGATTGGAGTATGAGAATGAAAGGAAAAGTAAGCATAATAATTGAAGGAACGGTTCGCGATAACGGAGAAAGGATTACCGCCGATGCGGTGGGAGAATATCGATTTATTAACGGCAAACATGTCATAATGTACAGGGAAACCGGCGGGAAAGATGAAAAAGAAGCCGTTAACAATATTATTAAAATTAAACCTGGTTTGGTAGAAATGATAAAAAAAGGCAAAATAAGTACCCAGATGGTTTTTGATTTATCCGGATATACCGATACCGTATATAATACTCCATACGGAAGTTTCAGGTTTCAAATCCAAACCGGCAGGATTGATATAGAAGATAAAGGGAAGGAACTTATAGTCAATATGGACTATACCCTGTCGCAAAACAGCAACCGTTTATCCGATAATCATATATATATGGTCGTGAAGGAAATGTGAATTAATTAAAATCATGTTATAAATTCAGGCTTGCTATTTTAAGAAAAAAATGTAGGGTTCTTATTACTTAAAATAATGCGCTGTTTTATAATAAGAACCCTTAAAACCAAATAATACGATCATAAATTTTAACAGTATCAAAAATATTTAGTATAATTAAATTCTTAAGCCCGATACAATTACACAATAAAATTACCAATGCTGTAATGATTTGCGGTTACCGCTTATACAAGGATTGTAACCTTAACAGAAAAAGCCGATTTAGATTATTCTAATTATTTTGTGTAACAAAACCGTCTTTATCGAATTCCACATCAAAGGATATGTCTTTCATGAATTTATAATATTTTTCTTTTTCTTTTTCGTCGGTAATAAGGTAGGTATAGGTATTTTCATTCATTACGGGAAGCAGCTGTATGTCTGAAGTGCCGTCAGGATTAAGATATATTTTCAATAGGCCGGATTCCCTTTTTGATGAGTTGAACCAATAGTTCCCCAGACTGTAGGCTATGGGTTTTCCGTTATAGAATTCAATCCCCTGCATTACATGAGGATGACAGCCTATAACCGCATCGGCCCCGGCATCGATATATATTTTTGCCAGTTCCTTCTGATATTTTACGGGTTCGTTAATCCGCTCAATACCCCAGTGGACGTATACGACGACAAAATCGCTGTTTTCTTTTGCTTCCTTTATTGATGTGACAAACAAAGCCGGATCATAGGTTCCGATCATGCCGGGACGTTTGTCGGTGGCATACCAGTCCACGGCATATATGACTCTTGAAGCTGCCACAAATGCTATGGTAGTGTCCCCTATGGTGTAGTATACGGGGGCCTTGGCCCGTTCCATGTTACGGCCGGCTCCCACATAATCAATGCCGGCTTCCTCCAAAGTCGTAAAGGTATCAAGCAGGGCATCAATACCGTAGTCCAGGGCATGGTTATTGGCCAGGGATACTATATCTGTTCCCATTTCCTTAAGGATTTCCACCCTTTTCGGATGGGCGCGGAAGGTATAAGACTTCCCCTCGATTTTGGTTCCTCTGGTACTGTAGGCAAATTCATTATTGAGCATGAAAATGTCCGCATTATTCATTTCGTCAACCAGTTCCTGTGAAATACACCCGAGGATACCTTTATTTTCGTTATCGTATCGTGCAACGGGTTTCGAATTTTCGTCCAGATTGACGTCTCCGGCAAAGGCCAGAACTATGGGCCTGTCCAAGGTTTCACGGGTGCTGGCTTCGTTGCCTTTGTCGCTTGATTCTTCGGAGTTTTTATCGGTGCTGTCATCGGTTGTTCCGTTGCCGTTTTCTTCTGCCGGTAATTCTTCTGCGGGCAATCCTGTTTCGGAAACGGGACTGTCTCCGGGCACAGTATCATCCGCGGAATTGGCATGGGGCTCCTCAGAATTGTCATTATTGTATGTATTTTCGGAAGAATTTGAAATAATTTTATTGTTTTCACGATTATCTGAATCCGATTTGGCGTTTTTTATGTATGCGACCGCCGATACTATTATTAAGATAATAATTAAAACCAGTAATATTTTTGACAATACTTTGTTCATACGGTTTTCCTTTCAGATTATTCTGCCTGGTGGCGGCATATAAGTTTTATGTTTACCTCGTAGTATATGGCTTTATTTTATCATAGAATTAATATACAGGGAAGAGTTCAGACGGTAAAAAGGTTATAGGGGCGTTCGCAGGCAGAGCCGGTAAAATGCCTGAATTTTTATCAACAGACAGAACGGTATTTAATTACAGGCGCGTTAATAAAAAATTAAAAAATATAAATACTCATAAAAAAACTCCCGCCCTATATTCAATACGGCAGGAGGATTAAAATAATTCATATAGATTTTATTCTTCTTTATTTTTGGAGAACTTGTCCTTAATTTTTTTAAATAATCTCTTTTTGGCGGGTTTCTTTTCCAAACCGGTTCTTAAGCCTTTGACATCGGTTATATATATACCGCTGATTACGGCTTTAACTTCTTTCTTTACGGGGATCAGATCAAATACCTTGGGATCGCACATCAGAGACATGATTTTTGGTCCGATCTTTGCCTTAACAATAGGTACTTTGGAACGACGGAGGTATTTTGGTGTCTGCTCTATAACCATTTTGGGCAGGTTCGCTTCCGTGAGCTTCATCTTCTTTTTATCTATTACCAAAATGGAAAATGTCTGAGCGGCCGCCTTCATCTGCGCTTCTGCTTCTTCCTGTTTCTTTTGCAGCTTTCTGCCCAGAAAATAAAGGCCTACAACTATACCGGCAGCGATTACCGCGATAATAATCAGTACAATAAGAGTGGTCTTCATGTATTATGTAACCTCCTGTTATCTATATTAATGTTGAGAAAATTTCATAAATAATCATATCCTCTTCGGAACAAAATCATATTGTTCCGAGGAGGCAATGGCCATTGGGCCGGGTATTATTAGGTCGGCACCGACTATTTTATCATTTATCGGGTAAAAAATAAATAGTGAAAATAAAAATTAAGCTCAGAAAATTTTATTAAATCAGTTTAGAATTTTTATCAAGCATTTCCCTGATTATATTTTGCACATAAGCCCCTATATGTTTTTTCTGTTCTTTGTCCAGTTGATTGGGGTAAATGGGCTTGCCGAATTCCACGACCACCTTGGCAGGCTTAATCCAGGGGATATGATTTTCAAAAATTTCATCCGTATTGGTTATGGCAACGGGGACTATGGCACATCCGGTTTTTTCAGCTATTTTAAAGCTGCCTTCTTTAAAGGGAAGCATATCTTTTCCGTGGTTACGGGTGCCTTCCGGTGATATAAAGACAGAATATCCTTCCTTAACCTGTTCGATTGCCTTAAGAATTGTCTTCAGCCCCTGTTTAATATCGTCCCTGTCAAGGAACAAACATCTGAGCAAACGCATCCAGGTTCTTAAAAAAGGTACTCTGGCAATTTCTTTTTTTGCCATATATCCTGTCGGAGCCGGCAGACTGACGTAAGTTACGGGAACATCAAAATAACTTCTGTGATTGGCCACATAAAGAACAGGTTCGTTTCTCGGAATATTTTCCGTACCGATGACGGTTCTTTTTACACCGGAAAGGAATAAAACCACATGCAGGGCGGCTGATACTATTTTTTGTGAACTGGCCACCTGCGCACGAAGATTAAATTTGCCGATTATAAATTCAATAATAAATAAGGGAATACTTATTATAAAAAACAACAATATAAACAATAGAACCAATATAAGTCTCATTGCTTCCCTCCGTTATTAAAAAGTGTGTAAAAGGTACGCCGATATTATTCCGTAATTTCCGAATCTGTGTTTTCGGGGTTTTCTTCCTGCGCAGAAGGAACCTGAGTGGGCATCGGTGAAGGAATTTCATTCAAATCATTGTTATCCTGATTATCAATGCCGTTATCTGTTTCTTGTTCTTCAATTTCTGTCCCTATATCGTCATACCCGTCCTCAGTTTCGCCTTCTGATGAGGAATCGTCGTCATCATCAAAGTAATCGTCACCGATATCATCGGGCAAATCATCCGGTATGTCATCCGGTATCTCATCGGTCATATCATCCGGTATTTCTTCGGGCAGATTCTCATCCGTCAATTCCTCTTCGGGTACGGGAGTCGGTGTCGGAGTAGGGGTTACGGGCGGTTTGTAGTTTATTAAATCCGCATATTTCTTCTCATAATTGAAATCTTCGCTCGGTACATAATTATAATATTCGTCCAGAGTCAGGTCATTGTTATATAGATAGACAGCCAAATCCTTTCCTACATATCTGATATGCCAGGGTTCATAAGCATATCCCGTAATATCCTCTTTATCCTGGGGATAGCGGATAATAAAACCGTATTCATGGGCATGTTCAGCAAGCCATTTGCCTTCCGGGCAGGTGGCAAAGGCTGTAACAAGCTTTAGACGGACGGATTTTGCCGATACATCCATTGCAAGTCCCGTCTGATGTTCGCTGGTACCGGGAGCTGCCGAATATCTCAGTGTGTGTTTTTTGCCTTTTGTAACTATGTTGTTTAAAAAGATTTCTTTTTGCCTTTTATAGGATCTGTAACCGGAAATTCCGTATAAAGTATAACCGTCCCGCAATGCCGCGGCAAACAGGTCTTCTATGGCTTCTGCGGCCTCTTTACGAAGAAGTTTCCTTTCGCTGTATCCGGATATGTCAAAGGGTATATCGGGTTGGGTCAGATCCTTAGGAACAAAGTCTTCCGGCAGATTATATTCCTTATTTACGAATACGGTAATACTGTTGGGGTCCAAATCCATTTCTGAAGAGGGAAACCATATATCTGTCATTTGATCATCTTCTTTATTTTTATCATTATTACTATCATATTCGGAATCAGGAGGAATATATGTATTATCACCGGAATTTATGGTATCGGATTTATCTGACGAAATCGCTCCTGAATTTACCGTTGATGCGGATACTTTGCCGAGATTGTTATATACAGGCCTTTCTTTAACGTCCGACGGTGTTTTGATAAATATCAGAAAAAAGGCCAGGAATAATGTAAGTACAGCACAGGTTATTATAAATATTTTAGTTTTTTTCATAATTCCTCCTATGAAGTAAAACCGAAAACTAATACATGCAATTTGACATTTATATGATTCCCGTAAATTATTACGTTATGTTTATATGTAAATAGTATAACATGTTTTCTTGTAAATTATAGTATATATAGTATGACTTGTTACCATTCTATTATAACGTATTCAGTGCGGCATGTGAACACTTTCGATTATGGTATATATAGTATAAAATGTTACCAATTACAGTGTATTATATATTATAGCATAAAACCGGTTTATTCAGGAAAGAGTTCCGAAAGAGCCATGCCTTCGAAACTCTTTCTTATAATGCGCCAGACATTACCGGCATATTTCGTAATGTTTCGTCAATCAGGCATTTATGCTCCGGCTGTCCAGAAGCTGTGTCTTTAACTGATACAGATTATTGGACAGATCCACATATACGTTATGAGGGTTTGTAAGCCTTCTGCATTCGTCCCAAAGGGTATTCAGCTCTTTGGCACAGTATTCACGAATCTCCATAACGGAAGGTGACGTGTATACGCATTCACCGTTAAGAAATACGGGAATCAGCAATTCCCTTAATTCATAAGTATGCGGCTTAAGATAAGTTTTCTTCCACGTCGCTATCGGGTCAAACAGTAAGAGCGGTTTGTCGGAAGAGAAATGTTCGTCATGCAAAGTTATCAGGTCGGCTTTTATCTTTCCGCTTTCCTTGTCATATATACGATATATCTTTTTATTTCCCGGATTGGTAACCTTCCATTGATATTCCGATATTTTCATCTTGGGGATGAATTTATCGCCTTTTTTAACGGCGGACAGTTTATAGACTCCGCCGAAGGAAGGACAGTCTTTTGAAGTTATAAGCCTGGTACCTACTCCCCAGCAGTCAATTCTTGCACCCTGGGCGATGAGAGATTCGATGACATATTCATCGAGATCGCTGGAAGCCGTTATCTGGGCATCGGGAAAACCGGCTTCATCAAGCATTTTTCTTGCCATTTTTGACAGATAAGCCAGATCTCCGCTGTCCAGGCGTATGCCGTATTTTTCAGGCATTTTTCCGCTGTCCCGCAGTTCCTGGAATACTTTTATGGCATTCGGTACGCCTGAACGAAGGGTATCGTAAGTGTCGACCAGCAATGTAGTATTATAAGGATAAAGTTCGGCATATTTTCTGAAAGCGGTAAGTTCGTCATCGAAACTCATAATCCAGCTGTGGGCATGGGTTCCGAGAGCCGGCATGTCGTACAGTTTGGCGGAAAGAACGTTGCTTGTACCGATACAGCCGCCGATAACCGCCGCTCTGGCTCCCAAAGTTCCGGCGTCGGGCCCCTGAGCCCTCCTTAAGCCGAATTCCATAACCGGGGCTCCTTTGGCGGCATATACGACACGGGATGCCTTTGTTGCAATAAGACTTTGGTGATTGATTATATTCAGCAAGGCCGTTTCTACCAATTGGGCTTCCATAATAGGAGCGACAACTTTAATCAACGGTTCCATCGGAAATACGACGGTTCCTTCAGGAATTGCATAAATATCTCCCGTAAATCGAAATCCTTTCAGATAATTGAGAAATTCCTCATCAAATGTTTTTAAGGAACGCAGATATTCGATATCTTCTTCAGAGAATCTGAGATTTTTTACATAATCTATAACCTGCTCCAGACCGGCACAGATGGCATAACCGCCGTTACTGGGATTTTCCCTGTAAAACAGATCGAAAACAACAACTGTGTCGTTCATTTTATTGTTAAAATAACCCTGCATCATCGTCAGTTCGTAGAAGTCGGTCAGAAGGGTCAGATTCTGTTTGCTCATTTTATCACCTTCATTAATTTAATTATATTTCAAACTGATCTCATATCATAGATTATAATAACACATTATTTAAAATAAGAAAAACTTAAAATAAAAATTATAAAAATATAAAACGGATATGAACTGTATTAAACTTAAAATTCAATATTAATAATAATGCAATATAATATGACACCGGTCCGGTACCGGCGGCATAACATTCAAGATATATCAATTGTATGACAAAGTCAAGAAAATTATTGATATTCCTGTCAAATTCAAGCGTTTTTGCTGTTATTGTTTATTACGAAAAAAGAGTTCCGCAAAAATGTATATTGGTATTGAACCTGTTTATATATAATTATATATGGCAAGAATAGGTAAATAAACGCAAAATAAGATAAATGCTTGACATTCCGGAATCTTTATAATATCATATAATGCAAACTAAGATGATTGTATCGCACAGTAAGTCCATTTACCGACAAGATAATATATCGTTTGTTTTAAGGTTGTGATTTTACTCATCAGTTTTATATAATTAAGAATTCAATTTAAAATATGAAAAAAACGTTGACGGAGAGAGTAAGCATTCAGTAAAAATCACAGCGAGCCGGGGACAGTGGAAGCCCGGTATGAGTAGCGGATGACTGAAGATCACTCCCTAGTTGCAAGGCCCAAAGATAAATCAGCAGATTTGTCGAGTAAGTCAAGCCGGTGTCCACCGTTATATGGATAGTGTATGAATGCCGTTACGGGCAGTGTATACGAAACAGGTGGTTAAATGAAAGCGCACGCTCTCATCCTTTTTCGGATGAGAGCTTTTTTAACATATGGAAATTAAACATAAGCCTGAAAGAACTTACTTCTTAAAAAGAAGAATTTTGATAATAGATTATTAAAGGAGGATTGGCATGTACGATAAGGTGTCGACAGATTTGAACTTTGTCGATAGGGAGAGAAAGGTATTAGAGTTTTGGAAAGAAAATAAAATATTTGAGAAGAGTATCGAGGCCGGAAAAGGGAAAAGAAATTTTACATTCTATGACGGGCCTCCAACCGCCAACGGTACGCCTCATATAGGTCACGTACTGACCAGGGTGGTTAAAGATATTATTCCCAGATATCGTACAATGAAGGGGTATAATGTCCTTCGCAAGGCCGGATGGGATACCCACGGACTTCCCGTAGAACTTGAGGTTGAAAAACTTCTTGGAATAAGCGGGAAAGAGCAGATCGAAGCCTATGGAGTCGAGCCTTTTATCCGGAAGTGTAAGGAAAGCGTATGGAAGTATAAAGGCATGTGGGAGGATTTCTCCAATATTGTAGGTTATTGGCTTGATATGGATAATCCTTATGTGACCTACGATAACAATTATATTGAATCCGTATGGTGGTCCTTAAAGCAGATTTGGGATAAGGGACTGTTATATAAAGGCTATAAAGTCGTTCCCTATTGTCCCAGATGTGAAACCCCCTTGTCAAGCCATGAGGTTGCTCAAGGGTACAAAGATGTAAAGGAAAAATCCGTAATCGCAAAGTTTAAAATAAAAGGCAAAGAGGATGAATATATACTGGCATGGACGACAACACCGTGGACTTTACCTTCCAACGTGGCCCTTTGTGTCAATCCGGATGAAACATATGTTAAAGTCAGAGTGTCCGTCGATGCCAAAGGCAATGTAATAAAGAAAAAAGGCTGCCCGTGCGGCCATGAAGAAGCCCATGGCCATCACGATGAGCCGGTTCCGGTAAAAACCGAGAAATATATACTGGCTCAGGCTTTGCTTGACAGCGTTATAGACGGGGAATATGAGACGGAAGAAACCTTCACCGGCAAAGAGCTGGAATATACGGAATACGAACCCTTGTTCAATTATGCAAAACCGGATAAGAAAGCCTATTATGTCACCTGTGACGGCTATGTTACCCTGACCGACGGTACCGGAGTTGTCCATATTGCGCCGGCTTTCGGTGAGGATGACTCCAGAGTCGGAAGGAATTATGATTTGCCTTTTGTGCAGCTAGTTGACGGCAAGGGCAGGTTCAAACCGGAGGCAACGGACATAGCCGGCATGTTCTGCAAGGATGCGGATGAAACCATAATGAAGATGCTCTATGCGAAGGGGTTGCTGTTTAAAGTATTAAATTATGAACACAGTTATCCGTTCTGCTGGAGATGCGACACTCCGCTTATTTATTATGCAAGGGATACATGGTTCATCAAAATGACCGCCGTTAAGGACGAAATGATAGAAAATAACAATACAATAAACTGGATGCCGGAAAGCATAGGTCAGGGCCGTTTCGGAGACTGGCTTAAAAACCTGCAGGACTGGGGCTTGTCGAGAGATCGTTATTGGGGTACGCCTCTTCCGATTTGGGAGTGCGAAGAAGGACACCTGCACTGTATAGGAAGCATAGAAGAGTTAAAATCCATGTCGGACAACTGCCCCGATGATATAGAGCTGCACCGTCCGTTTATCGATGCGGTTACCATCAAATGTCCGAAGTGCGGCAAAAAGATGACCAGGGTTAAACCTGTTATAGACTGCTGGTATGACTCCGGTTCCATGCCGTTTGCCCAGTGGCACTATCCTTTCGAAAACAAGGAGAAGTTTGAAGAAAACTTCCCGGCTGATTTTATCAGTGAGGCAGTGGATCAGACAAGAGGATGGTTCTATTCGCTTCTGGCAATTTCAACCCTGATTTTCGGTAAATCTTCATTTAAGAACTGTATCGTTCTGGGGCATGTTCTTGACGAAGACGGCCAGAAGATGTCCAAATCCAAAGGCAATGCGGTGGATCCTATGGCTGCCCTGGCAAAACACGGAGCCGACGCAATTCGCTGGTATTTTTCAATAAACTCCGCATTATGGCTTCCGAACCGTTTCAGTGATGCGGCTGTTACCGAAGGCCAGAGAAAGTTCATGGGGACTTTGTGGAATACCTATGCCTTTTATGTACTGTATGCCGAAATCGACAAATTTGATCCCACAAAGTATACACTGGAATATGATAAACTTTCGGTTATGGATAAGTGGCTGTTATCCAGGCTAAATACCCTGATTAAAACCGTGGACGGGTACCTGGAGAATTATAAGATTACGGAAGCCGCAAGACTGCTGTCCGATTTTGTCGACGAATTGTCCAACTGGTATGTAAGAAGAAGCAGGGAACGTTTCTGGGCCAAAGGAATGCCCCAGGATAAAATAAATGCTTATATGACCCTGTATACCGCTTTGGTTGAATTTTCAAAACTTGCGGCACCGTTTATTCCGTTTATGACCGAGGCAATTTATCAGAATCTGGTCGTAAATCTGGACAAAAACGCTCCGGAAAGTATCCATTTAACATCATATCCGACCTATAACGAGGCTTATATTAACAGGGAACTTGAAGAAAACATGGAAGAGGTTCTGGATATCGTTGTTCTTGGCCGTGCCTGCAGAAATGCCGTCAATATCAAGAACCGCCAGCCGATAGGCAAAATGTATGTAAAAGCAAACAGAGCCCTGACCGATTTCTTTAAAGATATAATAGCGGATGAACTTAACGTCAAGGAAGTTATATTTACTGAGGACGTCAGAGACTTTACCTCATACAGCTTTAAACCCAATCTTAAAACCCTGGGCCCGAAATTCGGAAAACAGATCGGTAAAATCAAAACGATCTTATCGGAGATTAACGGCAATGAGGCAATGGATGAAGTTAACGCCACCGGAAGACTGGGTATTGATTTGGACGGTTCAACCGTATATATCGATAAAGAGGACCTTCTTATCGAAACAATCCAGGCCGAAGGTTACGTATCCGATTCCGATCACGGTATCACCGTTGTTCTGGATACGAAGCTGACGGAAGAATTAATTGAAGAGGGCTTCGTCCGTGAAATTATAAGTAAAATACAGACCATGCGCAAGGATGCCGGTTTTGAAGTTATCGACCATATCCATGTGTATGCCGAAGGAAATGACAGAATAAAAGCCATAATGCAGCGGAATGCCGATGAAATCAAATCGGAAGTATTGGCTGATTATATGGAATTTGCGGAACCTAAAGGTTATACGAAGGAATGGAATATAAACGGAGAAAAGGTTAATTTCGGAGTTGAAAAGCTGTAATACAAATCCTTTCTTTTACGTTTACTTTTATACTGATCTATTATATAATTATGGTAAATATAATGAATTGGCTTAAGATCAGTATTGCCATGGCTGCTTAAAGCGGACTTATGAAAGGATGGGGTTCCATGAAGCTGATTTATGTTATTGTAAGGAATGTCGACAGCGGGGATGTTACGGCTGCATTAAACAAAAAGGGCTACTATGTGACTAAGTTGGCGTCAACAGGAGGCTTCTTACGCGAAGGAAATACAACTTTAATGATAGGAACGGATGAGGATAAAGTTGACGAAGTAATAGACATCGTTAAGAAAACATGTGGACCCAGAAAGCAGGTTATATCAAGTCCAGTTGGAACCGGTGAATATACATCCATGAACGTTGTGGTCAATGTAGGAGGAGCAACCATATTTGTTATGGACGTTGACCGTTTCGAGAAGATTTAATATTAAGCAAAAGAAGCATAATAAAGCTTATTGAAACATAAAGGATATAAGGTAATTAACTTAAATGAACTTAAGAAAACACCTGCTGTAGGATGTGCCGTCGGGAACGGATATATGTTAACGGCACAGAATATGGCAGGTGTACTTGTATTGATTAATTTCTTTTTGATTTAACGGTATAACCGGTTTATTGCAGAGATTTCCGATTATTATAACTTTTGCTTTATATTTTATCTTAAATATGATATAAATGAATGAGCACTATAATTAATTAAAAAATCGGGTGAGAAATTATCCCTTGAAAAAGAAAGGAAAGTAATATGAAAAAAACAGCAGCTATAATGATTTTATGCATAGGTATGATGCTAATTATGATCGGATGTGGAAAGAAAGAGAAGGAAGAAAACGGCGATTCAGAAATAACACCCACACCGGCTGTTTCGGATGAAGAAGGATCCGATACGGAAGATACGTTGCCTCTTGAAAACCCAATCGTAAAAGAAGATTATGACTTTAACGATTATATAAAATTGGGCCGGTATAAGGGAATTGAAGTTGAAGTTGAAAAACAGGAAGTAAAAGACGAAGATATAGAATTGGCCATACAACAGGATCTCATGGAAAACGGAGCAACACCTGTTGAAGTAACGGACAGGCCGGTTAAGTTCGGAGATACGGTTAACATAGATTTTACCGGTTATCATAACGGGGAAGCTTTTGATGGCGGTTCGGCCGAAGGATATGATCTTACTGTCGGTTCCGGAGCCTTTATTAGCGGTTTTGAAGACCAACTGATAGGCGCAGAAGTAAACCAGGAGATAGAAGTAAATGTGGTTTTCCCTGAAGAGTACGGTAATTCCGAGCTGGCAGGAGAACCGGCGGTATTTAAAGTAAAAATAAACAAAATACAATATTACGAATTGACAGAAGATTTTATAAAAGACATGGGTTTTGAGAATGAAAACGATTACAGGGAATATGTAACTCAGGAACTGAAAAATGAATATGAAGAGAATATGAAAGAGCAGAAGAAAAATTATGTCTATAATGCGGTGATAAAAAACTCCGAAATTACAGTACCTGAGAATCTTATGGAATATTATGAATATGAATATAAAACAATGTATAATAACGTTGCAGCGGGTTACGGATATGATTTGGAAACGTTTTTAACTCTTTACGGATATACCATGGAGAATTTTGAAGCACAGGCAGAATATTATGCCAATGCCATGGCCGTCAGGGAATTGGTAGTTAAGGCAATAAGCACCTTGGAGAAAATTGAGATTACCGAGGAAGAATATCAGGAAAAGGCGGCCGAAATGGCTGAATACTACGGATATGATTCAACAGAAGAATTTTTAAAAGACGCGAACGAGGAAGCCCTTAAAGAGGATTTGCTTTTTGACAAAGTTATAGATTTCCTGGTGGCGGAATCGGTAGAAATATAGTAACTTGACCATTTGCAGAAATAATATTATAATAATAGTTACTATTATTAATTATTTCGGTATGCAAATTATTGGGAGTTGATGAGGATGGCTGTCACAAAATACAGCCGGCAAAGAGAGGCTATAAAGGAATATTTGATGCATACAAAAGAGCATCCCACTGCCGATATGGTATATTTGAAGATAAGAGAAAAATATCCTAATATCAGTCTGGGCACGGTTTACAGGAATCTAAATTTTCTGGCCGAAAAAGGTGAGATAATCAAACTGGACGGCATGGACGGCAGCGATCGTTTTGACGCAAAAACAAAGCCTCACTATCATTTCATATGCAACAAGTGTCAGAAAGTATTGGATTTAGAAATGGAATCCATAGATCAAATAAATGAAATTGCAGGAAAAGGATTCGCAGGAAAAATAGAAGGACATGTGGCATATTTCTACGGGAAATGTCCGGACTGTGCGGATAAAAAATAAGAGTTTGCATAACTGAGAATTTAAGAAGAGGTTTTACAAGTAAATTTGCTACACAACAATTTGCCGGCTATGCCGGCAAATTGTTTATTTGGTTCTGACAATATGTACGCAATATATGTAGACATTCTGGATTTTTTTTGCTTCAACTCCGTCAACGTGCAGTATCGGCTGGGTTTCCGAAGGGGTTACGTAAATTTTAAACATTATGCCGTCCTGATTGACACGCATGTTGCGGATATGCTTGTATGTGTAATCTTTCCTGGGAACACCGATATAGTTGAAAATAATATCATATGTATCGGGATGATTGAAGCACACCAGAATTTCGTCTTTATCATACATTCCGATTATTTCCCTGACTTCTTCGAAGGTCATATTGGTGCATTTATATTCACCTTCGTTAAAAAGAATGTTTGCGTTGCTGTTATCGAGCAACAGTAACGGATGTCTGACGGTATTGGCTATAAAAATCAGCTCCTTTCTTTCCGCAGTAAGATGCGGCTGAGTATTAAGGTTATATACTGTAATATATTTATATACTATTATAAATATATGAAGCGTTTTTAGTTTAATTCAGTAATTACCCCTGGTTGTACATTTTATATTTCAATATTAAAGACAATAAAATAAATTAATAAAGCAAATACATATAAAAAACCCCGAAACTTTTATGGCGGGAAACCGTCGGTTTCGGGGTTTTTTTATATCAGAACTTTTAATTATTAAACAAATCTTTTATTATCCTACAAAGTTACCGTATATATTAATACTTATTGACGGTCCTTTTTACATAGGAGGTATGAAGATATTCATGGGCTTTATGGCTTCCGGGTTCTCCCAGGAACTCTTCATATAACTGCTTGATTGCAGGATTTTCATGGGACTTTCTTAAAGGCATCGAAGCATCGATATCGTATAAGGCCTTAGCACGTAATGATTTGATATCAACAGTATTCCTGACATATCCGGGCTGTTGAGGCTGGCCGCCGCCGTTTACGCAACCGCCGGGACATCCCATGATTTCAATAAAGTGGTAGTTTGATTTGCCGTCTCTGATTTCGTCCAAAAGAACTTTGGCGTTACGGAGACCGGAAGCTACCGCAACATTTATGTCCATGCCTGCCACATGATAGGTGGCTGTTTTGATGCCTTCTGTTCCTCTGACTTCTGCGAAATCAGGGTTAGGAAGCTCGTTACCGGTCAAGGTTTCTACGGCTGTTCTTAAAGCTGCTTCCATAACGCCGCCTGTTGTTCCGAAGATGACGGCGGCACCGGTAGAACGTCCCAAAGGATCGTCAAAGTCTTCATCGGGAAGTGTGAGGAAGTTTATACCTACCCGCTCAATCATTCTTGCCAGTTCTCTCGTGGTAATTGCTATATCCACATCGGGAACTCCGGCAGCGTTTTCGTGATCACGGCCGATTTCGAATTTCTTGGCCGTACAAGGCATAACGCTTACCATCACAATATTCTTAGGATCAAGGCCCATCTTCTGAGCATAGTAAGTCTTTGTTATTGCACCGAACATCTGCTGAGGTGATTTGCAGCTGGACAGATGCTCCAGTAAATCGGGATAATAATGCTCACAGTATTTAATCCAGCCGGGTGAGCAGGATGTTATAAGCGGAAGAACTCCGCCGTTCTGTACACGGTCTAAGAATTCGTGAGCCTCTTCCATAATGGTCAAATCCGCACCAAAATCGGTGTCAAATACTTTATCGAAGCCTAAGCGGCGAAGAGCTGCGACCATTTTACCCTGTACGTTGGTACCGATGGGAAGTCCGAAACATTCTCCCAGAGCGGCACGAACGGCAGGTGCTGTCTGAACGATAACGTATTTTTCGGGATCGTTAAGAGCGGCAAATACCTCATCGGTATTGTCCTTTTCATAAAGGGCGCCGGTAGGGCAGACGGCTATGCATTGTCCGCAGGATACACAGCTTGTTTCGCTAAGGTCCATATCGAAAGCACAGGAAATATTGGTCTTAAATCCTCTTTCATTGGCGCCGATTACTCCGACTCCCTGAACCTTTTCACATACCGCAACGCAGCGGCGGCAAAGGATACACTTGTTGTTGTCCCTTACCATATGGGCTGCGGATGTATCAAGGTCGTAATGAATACGTTCACCGTCATATAAAGATTCATTTTCAACCTTGAGTTCGCGGCAAAGTTTTTGAAGTTCACAATTCCCGCTTCTTACACAGGATAAGCATTTTCTGTCATGGTTTGAAAGTATTAATTCCAAGGTTTGTCTGCGTGAGGCAAGCACTTTAGGTGAATCGGTACGGATTTCCATACCGTCGGAAACCGGATATACGCAGGAAGCTACGAGAGATCTTGCGCCTTTAACTTCCACTACGCAGATACGGCACGCACCGATTTCGTTAATTTCTTTCAAAAAGCAAAGGGTAGGAATTTCAATATGTGCCAGCCTGGCTGCTTCCAATATAGTGGAACCCTTCGGAACATCTATGGATATACCATTTATTTTTACGTTTACAGTTTCCATATTAACCTCCATTCTAGCGTTTCGAAATAGCGCCAAAGCGGCATTTTTCCATACATGTACCACACTTGATACACTTGTTCGTATCGATTGTATGCGGCTCTTTTACCTTGCCGGAAATAGCGTTGGTCGGGCAATTTCTTGCACACAGGGTGCATCCTTTACATTTCTCAGGATCAATTACGTAAGACAGCAGAGCCTTACATACGCCGGCAGGGCATTTTTTATCTTTAACATGAGCCACATATTCATCTCTGAAGTATCTGAGGGTTGATAATACCGGATTTGGTGCGCTCTGTCCGAGTCCGCACAGGGAATTTTGCTTAATGTAATAACACAGTTGTTCCAGTCTATCCAAATCTTCCATGGTACCCTGGCCTTGTGTGATCTTGTCAAGTATCTCATAAAGACGTTTGGTACCTATACGGCATGGCGTACATTTTCCGCAGGATTCGTCCACGGTAAATTGAAGGAAGAATTTTGCGATATCAACCATACAGTTATCCTCGTCCATGACGATAAGTCCGCCGGAACCCATCATGGAACCGATATTTATAAGGTTGTCGTAATCAATCGGAATATCAATATGTTCCGCGGGAATGCATCCGCCGGAAGGACCGCCGGTCTGAGCAGCCTTGAATTTCTTGCCGTTAGGGATTCCTCCGCCGATTTCTTCCACGATTGTACGAAGGGTTGTTCCCATAGGTATTTCTACAAGACCGGTATTATTTATTTTTCCGCCCAAAGCAAAAACTTTGGTTCCTTTGGATTTTTCGGTACCCATGGATGCAAACCATTCCGGACCGTTAAGGATAATCTGAGGTATGTTGGCATAAGTTTCGACATTGTTCAACAAGGTAGGTTTTCCGAACAGTCCTTTTTGTGCTGGGAAAGGAGGACGAGGACGGGGTTCACCGCGGTTACCTTCAATGGAAGTCATAAGGGCTGTTTCCTCTCCGCAGACAAATGCTCCCGCACCTAATCTCAGTTCTATATCAAAGTCAAAACCTGTTCCGAATATATCCTTACCAAGCAAACCGTATTCTCTTGCCTGATTTATGGCTATGCCTAAACGATTTACGGCGATGGGGTATTCTGCACGGACATAGATATAACCCTGGTTTGCACCGATGGCATAACCTGCTATGGCCATGGCCTCAAGTACGGCATGAGGGTCGCCTTCCAGAATGGAACGGTCCATGAATGCACCCGGGTCGCCTTCATCGGCGTTGCAGCATACATATTTCTGATCGGCTTCATTGGCTCTTGCCAGTTTCCACTTTATACCTGTAGGGAAACCGCCGCCTCCTCTGCCTCTTAAGCCGCTGTCTATAATTGTCTGAATTACCTGATCGGGTGTATATTCGGTTAATACTTTTCCTAATGCTTCATAACCGCCGGTAGCTATATATTCGTCGATATTTTCCGGATTAATAACACCGCAGTTTCGCAGGGCAATTCTGTGCTGCTTCTTATAGAAATCGGTTTCATTTATAGATGCAATTCCTTCTTCGGTTTTTGTTTCGTCATAAACAAGACGTTGAACAATACGTCCCTTTAAAAGATGCTCGTTAACGATTTCAGGAACGTCTTCGGGTTTAACCATTGAATAAAAAGTTGCTTCAGGGTAAACAATAACGATGGGGCCTAAAGCACATAATCCGTGGCATCCGGTCTGAACAACCGCCACTTCATCCTTTAAGCCGGCTTTATAAATTTCTTCTTTAAAACGTTCAATGATCATAGGGGATCCGGAGGATGTACAGCCGGTTCCGCCGCAGACCAGTACATGCGAACGATACATAATGTGACCTCCTTCAGCTATCCGATCATTTCATCATTTCGGAAATGGTGTATTTTTTCACTATCTGACCGCCGATTATATGCTTTTCAAGCACTTCAAGAGCTTTTTCCGGTGTCATCTTAACATAGGTAACTTTTTCTTTACCGGGTTCTATGACCTCAACTATCGGCTCATATTTGCACAAGCCTATGCATCCTGTCTGTGTAACCATGACATTCTTTAAGCCCTTTTCCTGAACCGCATCGGAAAGAGCCATAAGTACAGGCCTTGCACCGCTTGCAATACCACAGGTAGCCATTCCGACCACTATACGGGTTTGATTGCTGTCTTCTTTACGAAGACCCATCTGCGCCTGCATGCTTTCACGGATTGCTTTCAGCTCTTCTAGAGATTTCATCTGCTTTCCTCCTATTTTATTTATATAATAAACACTGATTACAGGATTACTTTACTTAAAACGATAAGCCGCCGTCTACTTCTCTATGGTTTTCATTCAAATAATCCCGTATAAATCCGGCAACTTCAGGTTCATCAAACGGAATATCACCTAAAATTTCCCTGAGTTTTCTTGTATCCAGTTGAAATTCTTTGCCGTCTACTTCATAGATGTAGAGAAAATCTATGTTCTGATTTGCAAGAAGCAAGGTATATACAGTAGAGCAAATATCTCCCAACGGCATTCTGTCTATATGGGTAAGTCCAAACGAAGCGTAAACAATAGTTTTTTTACCGGGTATGGATTCTATCTTAAAATTTCCGCCGCTGATTTCGGCAGCCTGTTTTAAGAAAGGAATTCCCAGTCCGACTTTCCTTGTGTTACGGGTTGTAAAAAACGGATCCACAACTTTGGAAAGCTGATCTTCAGGTATACCGCGGCCGTTATCGGTTATTTTGATTACCAGTACGTCATCATTCTTATGTATACGAACCTCGATAATCACCAGATCGGCTCCGGCCCGTATTGAATTGTTCACAATGTCCAAAACATTTAATGATAATTCAGGAAGCATAATTACTCGTATTTTGCAAGAATTTTTTCAACATCGTCAGGTGTGATTTTGCCGTATACTTCATCATTTATCGTTATAACAGGGGCAAGACCGCATGCACCGATACAACGGCAGCATTCCAATGAGAATTTTCTGTCCGGGGTGCATTCACCGTCTGAAATCTTTAAAACTTCTTTAAGTTTGTTAAGAATGTCGCCGGATCCTTTTACATAACAGGCTGTTCCGAGACATACCGATATTTTATATTTTCCTTTGGGATTCAGCGCAAATTGTGCATAAAAAGTTGCAATACCATATATTTTTTCCAACGGGATGCCCAATTCGTCCGATATTATTGACTGAACCTCAATCGGCAAATAACCGTATATTTCCTGGGCTTTTTGCATTATGGGCATCAGCGCGCCTTTGTCATTTTTATGTTCGGCAATAACTTTAAGCAGCGCTTCTTTTTGTTCCTTGGTTCCGGCAAACGGTACCGTACTCTGTTTCATACCCATTATATAACCTCCTAAAATTTATTATCAGGCCAAAACACAATCATTATAGCATATTCTTGTTAAAAAATCTACAAAAAATATAAACAATGATTCAGAATTAATTTCCAGGCTAATATGCAGGATGAATAAATCCATCCGGATTTATGGCCTTTTTCGCTGAAACAGATAATATTTTATTCAGAGAAGGTTTGCAGATGACCGCAAAAAAATTTAATGATAATTGTAAAAATAGGTGACGATGATTGTAAACATAAAAAATATATATTATAATATTTACACACTTTATGCAAATTTCATAATAACGTAATGGATATGAAAATGTTTTTGTTGGGATATATTTAACTTGATCTGTATACTGTTAACAAATTATATTTAATATGCTTATACATGCATATCGCATGAATGTTCGTCTAAACGTAGTTTTTAAAAATAATCAGCAGATTAAAAGAATGCATAAATTAGAAGGGCAGGAAAATATGAGCAGCATACTTCCGATGGACATAAAAGATATGGCTAATTATATGCCTTGCAGTTTATTGCAGTTGGCGCTGGATGATGAACTGACCATAGTGTCGGCAAATGATGAGTTTTACAGACTGATCGATTATAATCAATCAGACGTATTGCCAAAATCCGTATTCAGGATGGTTTATTCGGCTGACATAATATATTTCACCCATCAGGTGACGCAGCAGAAGGAAAGAAAAGACAGCCAGCTTATGGTATTTTTCCGCGTGCTTCAGAAGAGCGGCAGTTTAAAATGGATTATGATAAACGGAAATAAAACGGAGGAAAATATTCTGATTCGGGATAAAACCGTTCCAATATACTTTTGTACCGCCGCGGATATGACCACACATATGACTGTATATAAGAGGCTGGAACAGGAGACGGAATATCACCGTATAATACTGGAACTTTCACGGGAACTGTTTTTCGAATATATAATAGCGTCCGATACCTTGTTTTTTTCCGAACTTTTCAGAGAAATTTTTAATAAAGAAGCGGTTATTAAGAACTTCAGCAAGAAACTGGAGAAATCAAAAATAATCCATCCCGATGATTTGCCTTATGCGGTAAATATATTCAAAAGCGTTATGAACGGAAAAAAACAGGTGAAATTTGAATTCCGTCTCAGAACCAAGGAAGATAAAATAGCCTGGTACATATGTTATGCTTCAATTATCTATGATGAAAATAAAAATCCTTACAAAGTGGTAGGTAAACTGGCATTCACCAATAAACTTGAAGACAATACGGAAACAGATGCGAACATGGAATATGATACCGTGACCGGCGTTTATACCAAGGATACCGCTCAGCGCCTTATATCAAACAGTCTGTCTTTACAGAGCCCGAATTCTTTGTCAGCCTTGCTTTTATGCGAAGTTCAGAATTATCAGGGGGCAAATGAACTGGCAAGAATGATTAACGGTGAAAACGTACTGGCAAAAATATCGTCGATTTTCAAAAATCTGTTCAGGAAAACGGATGTAATAGGCAGGACCGGCCTTGGAAATTTTGTAATATACATGAAGGATCTGGGCTCCGAAAAAGCCGCATATGAAGCCGCAGAGCAAATATGCAGGGAAGTTGATAAATTATATTCATATGAATTTAATAAAAACAAAGTGTCTGTAAGCATAGGAGTAACTTTAATCAACGGCAAAACCGATTATATTACAGCTTTAACAAACGCGCAAAAGGCTTTGGTTATGGCAGAGAATAATTGCGGCAGCTCATTTGATGTTTATTACCCTGTTAATAACAGTCAGTAAATCGGTCATATATAGTGATATTTAATCAATTAATATTTTGTCTGATATTTTGTTAATCGTTATCAGCATTTATTAATTCTTAAGCAGGCGGTTACCAGGTGCGATAAATATATTGCCGGTAAATGGGCAAATTTCGTTATATTAATAACAATATAGCTGCAATAAATATTATTAACATAGTTATGAATATACTGCGATTTCACAGGGTATATTCTCTGTTTTATATTTATAATAAAGTGAATTTTAATTTAGAAATTCGGATAGGAGTTGAAAAACATATATGACGGTAAGGGAAATAAAGGAAGCATTGGGAGCGATACTTATCTGCGGGGAGGAATTCGAAGACAGGGATGTTTGTACGGCTTGCGGTTCGGATATGATGAGTGATGTTCTGGCATTTATGAAGGAAAAGTCTGTTCTTTTGACAGGGCTTTGCAATCCGCAGGTTATACGTACGGCAGAGATGATGGATGTTGTATGTATTGTATTTGTGAGAGGCAAAATGCCGGATAAAACCATGATAGAGATGGCGAAAGAGAGGGAGATAGTTCTTCTTTCCACGGGCCATCGGATGTTTACGGCCTGCGGTATACTTTATGAAAAGGGGCTGCGCGGAGGTGCTCCTTGTCAATGAACGAAAAAATTGTCTTAAAGTACGATGTCGACTCGAACGATTTTACTAGGGCCGGGGAAGCATCCAGCAATGTCAAAAAAAAATTGAAGCTTCTGGGTGTGGATCCGGACACCGTAAGAAAGGTTGCCATATCCTTATATGAAGGCGAGATAAATATGGTAATCCATTCTTACGGAGGAACAATAGAAGTGATAATAACACCGGAAGAAATAGAAATGATATTAAAAGACCGGGGACCCGGCATTGAGGATATCGAACTGGCCATGCAGGCCGGATATTCCACCGCACCTGATAATATAAGAAACCTGGGTTTCGGGGCGGGCATGGGCCTGCCAAATATGAAGAAATACTCTGACGAATTTCATATAGAAAGCACTGTGGGTGTAGGTACAACGGTTAGGATGCGTGTCTTTATTCCGAAAGAATAAAGACCGATGATTAACAAAGGGAGCGAGCGCATGAGCGAATTTTATACTTCGGTATTATTAAAAAAGGAACTATGCAAAGGATGTATAAACTGCATCAAACGGTGTCCGACACAGGCTATTAGAGTAAGGGACGGCAAAGCATTTATAATAAAGGAATTCTGTATTGACTGCGGAGAATGTATAAGAATTTGTCCACATCATGCCAAGATAGCTACATATGATTCTCCGGATATAATGAAGAAATTCGAATATAATGTTGCGCTTCCCGCACCGTCCTTGTACGGACAATTTAAAAATTTGGATGATGTCAATATTGTGCTCACAGCTCTAAAGAAAATGGGTTTTGACGATGTGTATGAGGTAAGCAGCGCCGCCGAACTGGTATCGGAATTGACCAGAAAGTATGTGGCTGAGCATGAAGACCGGTGGCCCTTAATAAGTACGGCATGTCCTACGGTGGTAAGGTTAATTCAAATCAGGTTTCCTAATCTTATAGAACATCTTTTACCCATATATGCTCCGGTGGATCTGGCAGCCGAAAATGCCAGAAGAAAAGCGATTAAAGAGACAAATCTTCCCTCAGAAAAGATAGGAATAATATTTATATCCCCCTGTCCGGCCAAGGTGACGGCAGTAAAATCTCCGTTAGGCATAAAAAAGAGCGAGATTGACGGAGTACTGGCCATGAAAGATGTGTACCCTATTCTTCTCCCTTTCATGAAAGAAAGCTTAAACGAGGTTGAGGATTTGAGCAAATCTGGCAGAATAGGAATCGGATGGGGCAGTACCGGCGGTGAAGCCGGGGCCTTGCTAACCGATAATTATCTGGCTGCGGACGGTATAGAAAATGTAATCCGCGTGCTGGAGGATCTTGAAGACCAGAGATTCGAACATCTTGAATTTGTCGAACTTAATGCCTGTGCCGGCGGTTGCGTCGGAGGGGTTCTTACGGTCGAAAATCCGTATCTGGCAAAAGTTAAGTTAAAACGTTTAAGAAAATATCTACCTGTAGCCTGTACCCATCTGGATACAGAAGAAAGCGTTGATGCCTTCTGGACGGAGGATGTGCCCTATGAACCGGTATTTAAGCTGGGAAAAAATATGAGAGAAAGCATTAATAAAATGGCTAAAGTGGAAGAACTCATCGACAAGTTTCCCGGACTGGACTGCGGTTCATGCGGAGCGCCTACCTGCAAAGCCCTGGCGGAAGATATTGTCCGCGGTGTCGCCAATGAAGAAGACTGCATACATATTCTGAGAGATTATATTCATAAATTATCGGATGAACTTTCAAGAATTGATAAGAAAAAATAAGAAACGGCAAAGCATACCCAGGAGGAATTATGACCGTAGAAGAATTAGTTAAATCCAATGAATTTGAGGTATTGAATGAAGGAAGCAATCCGGAAAGGGAGATAGCCGTACCATATTGCTGCGATTTGCTGAGCATAGCCATGGGAAAGATGCCGCAAAAAGCCGCATGGGTTACGGTGATGGCAAATGTAAATACTCTGGCGGTGGCAGCCTTGGCAGATGCGGCATGTGTTATCCTGGCGGAAGGAAGCAGGCTGGACGAAGCTGCCGCAATAAAAGCCAAAGAACAGGGCATTGCGGTTATGTATACCGACCTGCCGGTTTTTGAAGCCGCCCTGAAGATTTATAACAGGATTCATGCTTAAGCTCTCTTACGATCTTCATATTCACTCCTGCCTGTCTCCCTGCGGTGATGAGGATATGACTCCCGCCAATATTGTAAATATGGCCAAACTGACAGGACTTGATGTAATTGCCGTAACCGACCATAATTCCTGCAAGAATTGTCCTGCGGTCTGGTCCTATGCCCAAAAAAACGACATTATTGTCATACCCGGAATGGAGTTGTGCACTATGGAGGAAGTCCATGTGCTTTGTTTTTTTTCCGACCTTGATAAGGCCATGGCCTTTGATTCATATGTGCATGACAGGCTAATAAAGGTTTTGAATAACGATAAGATATTCGGCAAACAGGAAATTTATAATGAAGACGATATAAAAACCGGTGAAGAACCGTACCTGTTAATCAATGCCACAGACATAACCTTTGATAATTTGGATAAATTAATGAAAGAATATGATGGAGTATATGTTCCTGCCCATGT